>Ga0164242_10000406_pt1 | contig 52774 bp, 68 predicted proteins | sample OricomgcompostMG_FD_108783 | JGI IMG/M metagenome (GOLD analysis project Ga0164242, IMG submission 108783) | Miracle-Growth compost microbial communities from Emeryville, California, USA - Original compost - Miracle growth compost (MG) ...
ACGGCTTCGTCGTACATCTCAAGCTCCTTCCAAGAGCCGAAACGGGCTGATCCGGTCCAGCCAGTCCGGCCAAATCAATTCTAGCTTCATGAACTCTCCGCCGCGCAGCAGCCACAACACGGGCGCGGCCACGAACATCACGGGGCCGAACCACAGCAGATAGACCGCCACCGAGAACGGCACGAGGTACAGGGCGAACAGCATGCGTCTAAGCATCACGCTTCCTCCAATATGGCGAAATAGTATTGCGCCGCCCAACTGCCGTCTTTCTCGTCAGCCGCTTGCTGGCACTCCTTGGCGCTGCGCATGGCCACGCCGCTCTCGACGACTCTCAACTCCGTGTTGTCCTCGGGTCCGGAGCGGAGGACGCTGTAAGTCAGTTTGCTCACCGCGACCTCCACTTTCTGATAAGGGCGTCGGCCCTTTTCTTGGAAGAGTCTATCTCCAACAAGACGTGGCCAGAACCAGTGCTGAACCCGGCGCAGGGAACTGCGACGCCCAGCTCGCTGGCGGCCTTGTTGAAATTTTCGAGCAGCAAGGACTCTTCCTCCGTGTCCGCCGTTATCTTGATGCTGAATCCGTCTTCCTCGAACTCCGCCCTCATTGCCATAGTTTGCGCGCCCCTTCAGCGCGTAGCTAAATTATACCCTTGGCTGATTTCAGCTCGTAGGCCACAGGCGTGCGTGACGCCAGCATCCTACGCATCATCTCTTGATGCGCGAAGGCGTGATCAGCGATCACGCACAGTATTTGATAATTAGCCGTATCATACGAGAGGTCAGCGTCGACGAACATATTGCGGTATTCTCGCGCTAACTGCGCCAATATCTCCTCGTACGTTGGCCAAAGTATTGGATATACATTCACGCTCAAGATTGCTTCAAGTGGAATTGACGCGCTGTACTCACGTGGCAGCGCGTCGGCCAGCAATTCTGGCGCGACGACGGACGCTCCGGCCAGCAAGGCGACGTTCTTGAACAAGTTCCTGCGGTTCATTTGCCGCCCTCCATGCACCGCTTCGTGCCGTCCATCACCATGCAGAGGAAGCTGGCGTTCTCAAACTCCCGCAGAACGCGCTCCCTTATGGGGTCTTCCGGCGACGGGCAAAAGTACGTCAGCGCGGCGTTCAGCGCGTTCATCCTCTGCGCCTGCGCCTCGAGCTCCTCGCAGGCGTTCAAATACAGCGGATCAAGCATTTGGCTCATGCGATCCCCTCAAGCTCCGCGGCGAACTCCTCGCGGGTCATGACCTTGCAGCCGCCGATGACGTCGGCCATGCATTGGCAGGCCTCCTTCGACTCGCCGCGCCAGTGAATTCCGGCGTCGCTCAAGAACACCACCACATGGCTGTGGGTATCCGCCTCCACCTGCTTGACCAGCTCCGAAAGATCCGCCCTCATAACGCGCCGTCCGGGTTGTTGGCACGAAAGGGCCGTCCCCACACCGCGTAGCCTGGGGTAGCGGGGCGCACTCGCATGAACTCCGCGACCTTCTCCAGCGACACCGGGGCGAAGCCGTTCGCGTCCACCCCGACGTCCATCTGCCTCAGGCCGACGTTGGACAGCACGCCGTGGCTGTGGCCGAACAGCTGCCAGCTGCCCCGGTGGCACCCGTTCCACACCCTCCCGGCGTAGTGGTCCAGCACGACGAGCTGCTCGGCCTTCTTGGGGCGCGGCTCGCCAGCCTTCCAGGCCATGAGCTCGGAACTGGCAAAGCGCAGCTCCTTGCGCTCGTACACCGCGCCGAACAGCTGGCGCACCCCGTACTCCGGCTCCATGGCCTCCTCGTGGTTGCCGCGCACGTACCAGTGCCGCCCGTTCAGCCGCTTCACGATGTCGATACACTGCCGCGTGGTCAGCGTGCGCCAAAACATGTCGCCGATGTGCCATACGTCGTCTCCGTCCTTGACGACGGCGTTGTGGGCCGCGATCAGCCCGTCGATCATATCCTTTTGGCTGCCGAACGGTCGCGGCGTTGCCGATGGCGTTCCCGTGACCCTGTCCGGCCAGCCCGTCCTCGCGTTCTCGTGCCCGTAGTGCTCGTCCGCCGTGAACCAGATCATGACTTCTCCTCTTCTTTCGACATCTTCTCCGCAGCCGCCCTGAACGCGGCCAGCGTCTTGCTTCCCTCGATGGGAAACCTGCTTACGTCCCGGACGCGCTTGAACAGGCCCGCGCCCCTGCGCTTGAACGGCCATGCGCCGAGCATGATGCCGTCGATGTTCAGCCAACCGTTGCGGTAAAGCGTGACGGCCACCTCGCCAACGGCGGCGTAAGAGAAGGCATGGTAGAGCGGGTGCGTCCATGCCGACTCCGGCAGTCGTTCCAAGACATCCAACACTTCGCTGTACAGGCTCATCGTGTCCTCCTAAGCTCTGCCAGAGCCCTCGTCAGGTCCATAGACGACCGCCTCTCCGTCCTCCGGCACGTCCAGCGTAACCCGCACCTCCGCGCGTGCCATCAGCGCGGCATGCAGCGCCTTGTCCGCCGCCGACCCGGACACGACGCGCAACGGCACGTCGCCGCTCATCGCCGCCGCGACGGGGTCCAGGTCGTGGACCACGCTCAGCCTGTAGCTGCACAGATTCAGCGTAGAGTCGTATTCCCTGTCCCACATCCGCTCGACCACGAACGCCCTCGCCTCGATCCTCATGCCGCCTCCGATACCATGCGCGTAATACCGCCGTCACACCACAACCACGTGTAGGCGGCCCCGGTCGCCCGCGCCATCCCGCAGGCCGCCAAGTGCCGCGCATTGGCGCGCTTCCTCCCGCCGTCGCGCCTCGGTGCGTATCTCATTGCACCCTCCTCGCCTTCTCGGCGCTCTCCGTCAACAACTTGGCCAGCCGCTCCGCGTCGTCCGGAGTGAATAGGCACGTGGATTCCTCTATATTGGTCAGATACACCTGTCCGTTGCGCCACCCCACCACTAGCTCGCCCTTGCGCTGCTCCATCACAACCCTCCATTGCTCATCTTCCGCGCGGTTCCGATCGTGCCAGACCGCATCCAACGCCGCAGCTTGGCCAACTCCGCCGTCACCACTTGCGACACGCGCGACTCCGTGCACCCCACGCGCGCCGCGACCTCCCTCATGGGCAGCTCCTCGATGAAGTACAGCCGCATCACCTCGCGGTGCCTCTCTCGCCTGGTATCGTACGCGCCGAGCAACTCCCTCGTCTCCGCCCGCTCCAACATCTCATGGGGCGAAGCGAAACGCGACGGCACGTCGGACATCTTGCCGCCCCACTCGAATTCAGTCTCGGCCTCGTCGTCGAATTGGCAGACCACTTGCGCGGACCCGATCTTCTTGCGCTCATTGCGCGACACGGCGTCCCGCGCGCGCAGCCAATCGATCATGGCCCCGCGGCAGCGCAGCGCCGCCCACGTCTCCATCTTGGCCCCTCGGTCGCCCTTGTAAGTCTGCACGGCCTTCACCAGACCAACGTAACCCTCCGAAACGAGCTCCTCGAGGTCGGCCTTGCCGCCGATGCGCCGCCACAGCCGCCAAGCGACGCCTTGAACCAAGGGCATCAGTGCCACAATCTCCGCGTCGTCCACGCCTCCCGCCTTTCCGCCGCATTTTGAACCGATGACGCCGAGCGCCGCCCTCCCCAATCATACGCCGCCGGGCCCGAACCGCCCGCCGGGCCCTACTGCGGCCTGGCCCCCTGCTCGAACCTCCGCTTGGGCGCCGAGGCGGCCCGGCGCTCCGCCTCGTACCCCCGGGCGGCCTCGGCGGACGACGCGGAAGCCCACCGCGCCGGGTTCCGCACCGCCCACAGCGCGGTCCTCACCCCGCCGACGACGGCGTTGTTCCTGCCCCGGTCCGCCTTCGCCACGCCGGCGGCGCCGAGGGCGCGCGCCAGGCCGACCGAGCGCACCTTGTCCCTGCCGTCGGGGTCGTAGGCGCGGAGCAGGTCCTGTGTGCGCCAGAGCTCCCACGGCTGCCTGTCGGGCGGCAGCAGCGAGTCAGGGTCGGCGCGGAGCTGCACCGCCCAGTCTTCGACGTCGCCCCGTCCCGCGGCGGCCATCTCGGCGCGCGCCGACGTGCGCGGCGCCGGGCCCTGCGGGTCGAAGTCGCCCATGTCGAACCCGCGGAGGAGGTGCCAGAACAGCGCGGGCCCGCCGCCGCCTCGCCTCAGCCAGTCGTCGCACTCCTTGTACGCGGCGCGCGGCATGGGGTCGACGTCCACGTGGTGCACGAACACGCGGCGGTCGTGGGCCTCGAGGTAGACCGCGTCCTCGTGGTTGGAGGTCATCCAATAGTTGATGCGGTCCCTCACCTGGAACGTCTTGCGGTTCTTGATGTTCATCCTGAGCGTCGTCCGCGTGACCAGGTCCTTGATGGCGTCGGCCAGCTCCCGCTTGGAGCCGACCGCGAGCTCGTCGGCCACGATGAACTGCTTGCACTCCGCCCATTCGGTGAACGACGAGCCCAGCTGGTCCGCGTTCACCGTGCCGTAGTTCTTGCCGTAGACGTACGCCATGGTCTCGCCGAGGAACGTCTTGCCGGTGCCCTGCTGCCGGCCCCACAGCAGCACGGCCGTCGCCAGCTTCGCCCCGGGGTTCCGCACCGGCCAGGCCAGCCAGCGCCGCAGCCACAGGCGCTCCTCCTCGGTCGCCCCGCCCGTCACGTGCCCGAACAACCGCTCCCACGGGCCGACGTCGCCCTCCCGCGGCGCGCAGCCCCACCCGAGCGGCGCCCAGGTGTTGTACGCCCCGTCGGCCGTGAAGAATCCGGCCGCGCCGGGGTCGTACTCCAGCCTCGGCACCTCGGTCCGCAGCGGCCAAGCGAGCCACTCCTTGGCGGTGAACCTGCGGACCATGCGCCCCGGCCTGTCCTCGTCCGCGGCCATGAACGACCTCGGCTTGTACAGGACGTCGGCGAACGCGGAGGCGGAGAACACGTGCCCGCTGGCCAGCTCCACCACCTCGCCCGTGGCCCTGACCATGGCCGCCTCGGAGTTCATCCGGTGCATGTCCACCCCGGGCCCCAGCTCCTCGGCCTGGGCGACGAGCGCGCCGAACGCCTCCGGCCCCTCTTGGACGAGGAAGTCGTCGAGCCCGCGCTTCGACCCGTCCGGGGCGGGCTCGAGCCGGACCCACCTCACGGCGGCGCCGCGACGGGCGAGGGTGGAGGCCAGCTGGCCGGCCGCGAGCCGCACCATGGGGTTGTCCGCCAGGTCGGAGTCGAAGCAGACGTACGCCGGGCGCCCCTCCCACCTGAACGCCTCGAGCGCCGGTATCAGCTCTTGCAGCTCGCGCGCGCTGCGCCAGTTGTAGACGCCGCCGAGCCCGACCGTGGGGAAGCCCTCCGCGCAGCCCTTGGCCGCCTTCAGCTCGCCCTCGGTCAGCACCACCGGCCAGCCGGGGTCGGCCTGGATCGCGGCCCACGACGCGCCGTCCCGGAGCGTCGGCGGCAGGTACGCGCCGCACGGCGTCCCGGCCGGCTGGCCGTAGCGCCTCGGCTTGTCCGGCGCGGCCATGGACCCCCAGCCCCTGCTCGGGCGGTCCTGCAGGTAGCGGAAGCGGAAGAAGCCGTCAGGGTCGGAGCCGCCGTCCGCGGCGAAGTACGGGATCTTGAACCCCGCCCAGTCGGGCGACACCCCGAGCCCGTGGCCCTCCTCGAACGGCTCCAGCCGCAGCTTTTTCACCGCCTTCGCGTCCAGCCCGCTCGCCCGGGCCCTCTCCATCATTCCGTCCCGCGCCGTCCTTGGTGCCTTCAAGTTCGATCCTCTTCCGCAGCTCTGCAAGCCCCATGTTGATGAGCGCGTCGGCGACGCGGCTCGCGTTCGGCGGCATCGGGCCCCTGGACGGGGGCGGGTGCGCGTCCTTCGGCGGCCTCCCCAGCCTCGGGCCGCCGAGGTTGTTCGACGACAAGCGCCGCGCCTCCGCCAGCGCGGCGTTGGCGGCGTCCATGTCGAGGCGCTCCAGCGCCCTGGTCAGCAGGCGCCACGCCGGCTCCGGCGGCAGGGCGTGGCTTCCGATGCGCCGCGGCCCCGGCGTCTTGGCCGGAAGGCCGGCGAAGGTGTAGAGCGCCGCGTAGTCGGCCTTGGAGAGGCCCTTGTCGTCGCGGTCGGGCGCGGGGTCCTCGCGCGCGCTATCTATGGACGGCGGGAACAAAACTCCCAGCCCGGGGTATCCAAGGCCAGCGTCGACGATGGCGTCCAAGGCGGCCGAGGTCGCGGAATCGAGCGTAAAGGCGCGCATGAAGCGTCCCAAATGAAACCTCCAAAACATATAGCGATAGGAGATAATCATATCGCAATGAGGCCTCCGAAACGCCCCGAAGAGCGTGAAAAGCCTAAGTCGTTGAAAAATAAGGAACTAGCCTGTTTCCAATGGAATCAACGACTTGCAGTCTACGAGTTTTTCAGGTCGTTGAAAACAAACCGACTACTATTACTCATCGAAAAACGGCCAAACTCATATCTATTACCTATTAATTACTCAATATATATTACAGCATATATTAAATACATTTATAAAATAATTTCATAAATAACTAACAGTAGTCAAGTAAATGTTGCGAACAAAGGACTTAGCGCAACTATATGCCTGCTAGATTACTGTACTTAGGTTAGTTATTCCTTTGTTTTCAATAGCTTGGACCGAAAACCGCTCCGCGGCGGGAATTTTCCTCCACAAGGCGCGCGGAAACCTCCCGGCCGCGGTATGATTGCGAAAGTATACGTTCACGGGTTGTAAGACCGCAAAGAAGATTCACAGCGCGACGGACCTAAGCTCTGACCGGCCAGGTCCGCTTGAAACCCTCCGGTGGTGGAACCGGATCGAACGGTCAGGGGCACGCCGGAGTTTTCCCACTTGAACATTTGCGTACTATCCCCAGAAGAGGCCGGGCGCCTGGAGCATTACGGCGTTTGGCCGTCCTGCAAGGCCCACCGGCACATGAAGAAGACGGAGGCCGCCGAGGCAGTGTCGAAGGCCGAAACCCACAGGTTCGTGGGCGGCCCGGACACCGCCGTCGGCTTCGTCAGCGCCATAACGCCGGCCTCCGAGTCCAGGTTGTGGGAGCCGGTCGCCTGCCACGACATGAACGGCAGGGCGCTCCAAGGTTTCCGCACTTGGGGCAAGGCGCCGCAGCGGTGAGGGCCGGGACGCGCGTGAGGTTCTCCGCCGACTCCGGCAACGACGCCAGGCCGACGCACATCGTCGCCGGCACGGAGCGCCGCAACGGCCTTACGTTCTACAGGCTGGTCGGGATCGACGGATTGTTCCTCGCCCGCCACCTCGAGGCGGTATAATAACGACAGGGCGCTCGCGGACGCGAGAGTCGTTGGCTGGTCCGCTCCGGTGTCACAACCTGTAGAGTGGTGTCCTAGATACCATATCGCTTGCTGCAGCAGTCGTTCTTTGAGGCGACATCTGCAAGCGCCCTAAAATTTGGCATTGCCCCGCCTGGAATCATGCGGGGCTGAGAACCAGGGCAGCCCGACGGCTCCCTGGAACTATGCGGGATGCACGTGACCGAGCTTCAGTGGAACGGTCCAGCCGCATCAGTATTGACGTTTGGGCAGCAGGTATGTGCACACCACGCTGATCACGGCGCTGGAAACGACCAGCGCGCTGCCCTTACATGAATCGGTGATTGGCGCAGTCTGGTAGCGCATCGCGTTTGGGACGCGAGGGTCGGAGGTTCGAATCCTTCATCACCGACCAATTTTGAATTCGTACGTGACGACGAGCGGGCTTCCATTACACCCAATCCTTTGTGGAGCGAAACGCGAACAGTCACGGGCGCCGCAGCGACTCCCTTCAAGTCCGCGGCGCCTTTACCCATTCAAGCAGCAATCCACAAGGAGACCCAACCGCATGGCCACGAAGAAGAAGGCGACTAATGCGCCTGCTTCCAAGAAGCCGGCGGCGAAGAAACCAGCCAAAAAAGACGGTGGGCCCACTCGCGCACAAAAGAAAGTCATCAACAAAGCTACCAAGGCATCCGCCGATGCAATGGTGCGTGATATTGTGGTGCAGCATAAAGAAGCCGGTCGAACCGAGGTGCCACCACTTCCAACTTACAGCGGCTGGACAAGTGAGTTGGAAGACGCCTTATACACCTTGATAGCCACTGGCAACGGCATGCGAGAGATTTCTAAAATGCACGGCATGCCACCTTTGGTGCAAATGTTGAGGTGGCTCAGCGATGAGACACATCCGTTCTCGCTCACCTACGCACGCGGAAAACAGGCCGTGGTTTCACTGTACGAAGAAGACATTCAAGCAATCTCGCTTGCCGCTAACATCGGTGAGATCCGCACCGAGAAGCAGGTCCTCACCAAGGACGGCGACGTCGTCGACGTGGTGGAGACAAAGTACGTGGACAACGTCGAGCGCAGCAAGCTGGCCGTCGCCACGATGCAGTGGACGCTCGGCCACCTCAGGCCGCGCAAGCACGGACGCGTTCCCGACCTGTCGAGCGACAAGCCGAACGAGCAGCTCGAGGGCCTGTTCGCGGCGCTGAAGGCGGGGCCGGCCGATGGCAAGTAGCCTCCGTAGGCCCATTGGCCGCAAGGCCGTGCTGGCCAAGACGGGCGGCCGCTGCGCGTATTGCGGCGCCGTCCTCGGCCGCCTCTGGCACCGCGACCACGTCGTCCCGCTCGTCCGCTTCAAGGGCGTCAGGTGGTCGTTCGGCGGCCGCAACGGCTGCGTCAACCCGGAGGCCCACGACTTCGACAACATCGTCGCGGCGTGCGTCGCGTGCAACAAGTCAAAGGGGTCCATGGACCTGGAGACATGGCGCGGCAGCTTGCGGTGGCCGGGATGGCGGGGCGGCGGCGTCGTGTTCTATTTCGAGCGCCGAGCGGCCGTTTCCAAGCCCGTGGACCCGAAAGCCCCGCACGGGCGGTCTGGGGGCCGCGAATGAGCGTTTTAGAGCGGCCCCAGTCCGCGGAAATGATAATGAAGCCGTTCGGGCGCAAAAGCCATGATTTCATCATGCGCGACCCGGCGCGGGACAAGCGCTACACCGTCATCGTCGGGTCCGTGCGCTCCGCCAAGACGTTCACCCTGGACGCCAAGACCATCGTGCAACTTTCCCGCTACCCGCTGCCGCCCAACGCGAAGCGGCTGATGACCGGGGCCACGAAGCAGACGCTCTACCGCAACGTGCTCATCGACCTGTTCAACGTCGTGGGCCAGTCGAACTACAGCTACAACGGCCAGACCGGCGAGCTTTGGCTGTTCGGCAAGCAATGGTTCTGCCTGGGCGCGAAGGACGAGGCGTCCTACCGGCAGATCCTCGGCATGACCGTCGGCCTGACCGTCGGCGACGAGGTCGTCGAGTACCCCAAGAGCTTCCTCGCCCAGAACTTCCTCCGCATGTCCCCCGCCGGGGCGCGGTGGTACGGGTCCACCAACACGGGCAACCCCTACTGCTACCTCAAGGCCGAGGTGATCGACAAGTTCGACCCTGCGTCGCTCGAGGTCATGAACTTCGGCCTGGCCGACAACCCCAACATCGACGAGGACGCCAAGCGCGCCATCGTCGCCTCGCAGACCGGAGTGTACTACAAGCGGTACATCCTTGCGCAATGGGTGGTAGCCGAGGGCAGTATCTATCGCGATTCGTTCAGCGAGGCGGACAACCTGTTCGACGGTATCGTGAAGGTGGACGGCGTAGATATACTGCTGGACCCGGAGCCGATTGGACTAAGGGCGCAGGGCGGTCATATTGATCACTGGTTCAGCGTGGACGCTGGCGTAGACCACGTGCAATCGCACCTCGAGTACTACGACGACGGCGACACGGTGTGGGTGACCCGCGAGCAGCGCTGGGATAGCCGCGCCGAGATGCGACAAAAGACAGACGGCCAATACGCCGACGACCTCGTAGCATTCGGAGCGGAGAAGCACCAAATCATTGTGCCACCCGAAGCGCTGTCTCTGAAGAATGAGTTCATCCAGCGTGGCTTCTGGGTTACGGACGCCGACAACTCCGTCAAAGAAGGCATCCACACGGTTTCCACCATGTTCGCCCGCCGCAAGCTGCGCATAAGCAAGCGCGGCTGCCCCGAGCTGGCCAAGCGCGTGCCCAACTACTCGTGGGACGACAAGGCCGCCAAGCGCGGAGTGGAGCAGCCGCTCAAGATCGAGGACGACGACTGCGACTCGCTGCGGTACGGGGTGCACAGCAAGCTGCCGCCGTGGCGGATTACTGGCGTATAGAATGCGGTTCTTGTCGCATTGGAGGCGGTCCTTGTGTGCAAACAGATTGAATGCAGCCTAGCCGTCTGGCCCCGCGTCGTGGAGGCCGGACAGAACGTCAACGCCGTGGCGTCGTCGCCGAAGCGGGGGTGGTTCACGCCGCGCGTCTTCTACTTCAATGGCAATGGTGGTAGGGTGGTTAGAACTAACGCCTCCGATTCTTGCTTTGTGGATACCACGGGATTACTTCCAGGCGTGTACAGGCTCTGGGTCTACGTCTACCAGGGCGCTGATCCCGGGCATCAAAACAGCGCGGAGGCGCGGTTCGAGGTGATATAGGACTTCAAAGGATAGGGTGGCCGCCCGACAAGCTAGTCATCTCCGACTAGTTTCCTTTGAGTAACTACGGAGCGTGGGAGATCACGATGAAGAAAGAACATACGCACGGCTACATCTACGTGCTGACTTGCCTTGTTACCATGCGCGAATACGTAGGGCAAGCGGTCTGTTGGAAAACCAGATGGAAGCAGCATTGTGGAGCAGCCAAAGCTGGCAGCGCATGCGCCATTCACCGCGCTATTAAGAAGTATCCCGGCCAGTTCGCCTTGACCATTGTGCGCCGCTGTTCCATAGGTGATTTGAACCGTTGGGAAGAATACTACATCGACAAGTTTGACACGCTGATGCCTAACGGTTACAACATGACCGAAGGCGGCGACGGCGTGCGCGGGCAGCGGTTCTCCAAGAAAACCCTCGCGCTACGGTCCATGCAAATGTTGGCCTACTATCAAAGTGAGGCCGGGCGCGCCAGAATTTTACGCACCACAGAGCTTACACATGCTAGACACGCGGATCCCAAGGAGCATGCAAGGCTGAAGTCCAGTGTTGGATGGAAGCATGCCAAAGCGGCGCGTAGAAAGATTGCCGAGGCGGCTAAGGCCCAGTGGGACGACCCAAGTAGGCGCGCCGTAATCGTCGCCTCCCTTCAAAATAGGAAACCACTATCGACAGCCGTGCGGGCGCGCATTGCCAATGCGTTGATTGGCAAGGTCCATTCCGCCGAGACGAAGGCCAAGATGGCCAAAACGCAGCAGACCAGGTACGCAGATCCCGCGGCGCGGGAGCGCCACAGTGCTGGAATACGGGCATGGTGGAAGATTCGAAAGGAGAACCTTCAAAGATGCGACAGTTCAGCTGGCAAATGAAGGCCGGATTGATCGTGGTGCTGTTCGGATTCTTCTTGACAGTGTATCTCTTCGCGGCGTCGCGCATGGACCCCAGCCTGCGCATCGCCGCCTTGGTGTCCGCCACGGGCTTTGTGCAAACATTGGCCGCCGTGGGTTCTGTGCTCCTTACCGGCAAAGACCTCAGTCATCACGATCCGCCAGACGCCGCAAGCCTTCCTCCGAACACGCAGCTCACACAAACATCAGTGCAGACGTCCACCGTGGCGGCTACGGATGATGCCCCCGCAAAGCAGCCGCAAGGCAGAGCTTACCAAAATCTAACCAAGTAGCAAGGAGAAAACACCATGAGCTTCAAATCAATATTCACAGGCATCGACAAGGCCGCGCACTCAACAGTGGCGTGGCTGGAGAAGGAATTGGCGGCATTCGTAGGCGCGGCGCCGAAGATCGAGCAGGTAATCGACGCTGGCCTTGCTTACGTGGAGCCAGTATTGACGCTCGCCCTGGACGCCGTCGGAGACGAGGCCGCCGCGCAGGTCGTGGCCAAGGTCGTCGACGAGGCGCAGGCCGACCTCAAGGCCGCGAGCGCGCTGGTCACGGACTTCGGCCCCACTCCCACCGCCGCGAGCATCTTCGCCGCGGTCGCCGAGAACCTGCAGGCCTTGCTCACCGACGGCCATGTGAAGAGCGCGCAGTCCGTAGCCGCCGTCACCAAGGCCGTCACCGAGGTCGGAGTTATCGGCGCCGCCGTCAGCGCCGCCGTCGCCGGCATCGCGGCGGCCTCGACCACGCCTGCTGGTGCTTAGGAGGCCGGATATGGTCAACCCATTCAAGCATGTAGCCACGAATGTGGCTGATTATTACCGCGAAGCTGCTGGCAGCGACTGCGCGCCTGGACCCGCAAAGGTGGGCGTAACACTCATCTTGCCAGTGGCTGTTCCAGCATTGTTCATCGCTGCTTTGTTCAAGAAGGCCTCATGACGACGTACGAGAAGTTCAAGGCGGGGGCGCTGGCGTGCCTCTGCTTCCTTCTCCTGTCCGTGGCCATGGACGTCCACCACATCGAGCGCGACGCGGCGGACGGCATACTGGAAGCCAACGCCAAGCTGACGGCCACGCAGAACAAGGCGGGCGCCGTGCTGGATTCTTTCACTGGCGTGGGTCCGCAGCTTACGGCCACTTTGAAGACGCTGCAAGCCACGACGAACGCGGTGGGAAAACAAGCCACCGCGTCGCTCAAGGTCACCGACAAGGTCGGCGGCGTGCTGGACGGGGCCGCGGCCACGCTGGACGCGGTGAACAGGCCGTGCGCCGCGGCTCAGGTGCCATACACGGTGGAAGCCACCCCGGTCGCAATCATCCACGACGCAAGCTCTACGCCGCGCGCGGCGGTGAAGCCCTGCGGCACGCTGGCCGACCTCAACCGCACGCTCGCCACGGTGCGCGGCACGTTCGGCCGGATAGAGGTGGCCGCGAACCACGAGGACAGGAACCTCGCGAGCCTGGACGCGCAGGAGGCCCAGCTCTACGCCGACACGCATGCGTCCATCACAAGCTTCAATTCATTGCTGTCCTCGACCGATGTCACCAGGTTCTTGAAATCGTCTGCCGATACGTCCGTTCAAATAAGCGGCATAGCCTCCGATGTGCGCAAGGAGGCGGACGCGCTGACAAAACCGCAACCATGGTACAAGAAAGTCTACACCTACGGCAATACGGGCGTGAACGTGGCTTGTCTAGTAACGCACTCGTGCCCGTTCTAAGCACGTCGGAGGCGTCAATGCTTCTACAAGAACTTGTACGAGAACTGCATGAGCTCAACTACCTGCTGAAACAGGTGGTCCATCTCTTGCACACCAGGACGAAGTACAAAGTGACAGGCGGAATGATCTTTCGCCTAGGAGACCCAATGGTACCCATTTCACCAGGCAACGCGCCCAAGTTTCAGGTAAGCCCAACATTCAGCGGCGAGGCGTTCACCCTCGACGGCGCCAAGGCCGCGGTCGAGTCGTCCGACCCGGCCAACTTCCCGGTCGCGCTCGACCTCGCCGGCGACCCCACCGGCGCCACCTTCGTCGCCGACATCCCCGCCGACGCGCAGCCCACGGGCGGCAGCGAGGCCGTCACCGTGACCTGGTCCTACACGAACCTTGATGGCGTCGTCGCCACCGTGACCGGCACCGTGACCGAGGTCGGACTGACGGATGACGTGGTCGGCGGAACCTTCACTCAGGTTGCCTAAGAGCTTTGCCAGGGCGCGCCGCAGACAGGTTCGCGGCGCGCCTCTTTTTACGCCCTGCAAGGAGGGTGCGATGAACATCGAAGAAGCCGGGCAAGCGGCGCTCGCCGGACCCAAGCCCATCAGCGTCTCCGTGGCCACCAAAGACATCCAGATGCTCCACGCCTGCCGCACCAGCCCCGACCAGTACGCCCAGCTGCTGCTGGCCAAGCTGAAGGACGCGGGCGGCCCGGTGGAGGGCACGCTGAAGCTGCGCCTCGCCCACGGCAAGTTGTTCAAGTTGAAGGATTCACTGCTGGAAGAGCAGACGGAGTTTACTTATCTCTGGTTGCCTGAGACATATTGCGCTGCCATTGCGGCCGGGGCGGGACGGGCATGAAGAACGAAGCCACGAAGGACACCGTCGTCAACACTACGTGCCGCGAGGCGGTAGAATTGAGCAAGCGGCCCGGCGCGCGCATTTTCTGGCGACCCGGCGGCGTGATAAACTGGATGCTGCCGGAGCTGGACCTGGCGCAAGTGTTGGAGGGGTGAGATGGCAAGCAAGCTAGCGAAGGAAGAGACAAAGGGTTCACAGGCTGAGTACAGACGCAGCGTTGCTGAAATGAATGCACGCGCAGGGTTGAGCCGCAATCCGAGCTTTACAGGACCGAAAAAGGCCAAAGACGTCAAACCGGTGGGCGAGAAGCTCACGACCGTGACCATCCCTGGGCACAAGGGAAACATCCCGAACAAAGAGTTCAAGATTCCGCCGCCTCCTGCGAAGGGGAAGGACGAGACCTTCCGGGTGTTCGACTCGGGCGAGGTTGTTGAGGTGGGCGACGCCCAGGACCACCCCGACCCGGCCGTGCAGGCCAAGGTCGACAAGTACCGCGCGACCGCGCTGAAGCAGGGCTTCAAGCCGGAAAGAGTCGAGGAGTCGATCAAGCAGCTGCTTTCCGAGGGCCGCTTCAAGGCGACGTCCAAGGTGGCCGATGCGGCCTTCAAACCCGGCGACAAGGTGTGGGCGAACCCCATCGGCAAGTCTGGCGGCACCGTCAAGGGGACCGTGGCGCGGATCAACGCGTCCGGCCAGGTGGTGATCGAGTCCGGCGGCCGGGAGCGCGAGTTCCACCCGTCCAACGTGCGCGCGTCCGACGTCGCGCCGGTGGGCGACGAGAGTTTGGAGCTCAAGAAGCTGCGCGAGCAGTACGTGAAGGCCGTGAAGAACGCGAGTCCCGCCACCAAGGCCCACCGCTTGGCGCTATACGAGCAGATCCAGAAGCTCGAGGCGGAGGAGAAGTCCAAGGCGAAAGACGCGGGCGACTCCATGGCCGGACTGACCAAGTGGACCATATGGACCGACAAGGGCGTGGTGGTCGTCAAGGCTTCTTCTTCAAAAGAAGCCGTGGAAGCCGCATTGCGCGCCAAACCGGGCGCCAAGGTGGACGAGTCCAAAGGCATCAACGGCGTGCGCAAAGGCCAGTGGTAGGGGCTATAACCTATGGCCGCGAAGAAACCGCCGGGCCCCAAGACCCCGCCAAAAAAGGGCGCCACGGAGTTTGGTCCCACGCAGCGCCTGCAGAAGGTGTACGAACGCGGCATCCGTGAAATAACGGGCCGCGTTTTATTGTCCTCAAAAAAGAAACCTGAGCAGTCATACACCGACTGGTTGGCCGATTTGGCCAGGCGTTCTCAAGAGAAGGACATCCAAGACGCCAGTGAGTTGCTGGCCAAGCGGATGATCTTCCAGACGCAGAAGACCAACTGGCGTACATGGCGCGAGGCCGCGTCGCGGTCCAGCCGCGCGCAGCACCTTTATCAGTTGTTAGAAGCTGAGATGCAAGGAGCCACGGGTGCGCGGGTCCGGCAGCTCGTGCGGGAGAACGCCAAACTCATCAGCTCGCTGCCGCTGGAGGCCGCGACAATGCTCACCGATGAGGTTCGCAAGGCGCAGCAATCCGGCGCCAGGCCGGGCACCGTGGCTAAGATGGCACAGAAGCGCTTCCCCACACTGCTTCGTTCCCGCACCCACCTCATCAGCCGGACGGAGACCGCGAAGGCAAGCACCGCGCTGACGCAGGCTCGGTGCGAACGGTTGAATGTGTCGTTTTACCAATGGGAGACGTCCAAGGACGGCGACCGCGTGCGCGAATCGCACCGCAACATGCATGGCGTTGTCGTGCCGTGGAGCCAGACCCCTGCCCCAGAGGCGCTCGTCGGGGAGAAGTCCACGCTCGGCCATTACAACGCTGGCGAGTGCCCGAATTGCCGCTGTCTCATCATCCCCATCCTGACGCTCGACGACATCCAATTCCCCGCGCGGGTCTATTGGAACGGCGCGATCCAGCGTATGACGAAGCAAGCATTCAAACAAATCGCCGTCGGCCTGGAAGGGCGCGACGCCGCCTAGGAGCCCACCATGATCAACTGCGGAAACTTCAATCTCGATAACAACGCGCCGCTGAACCAGCCACTGGTGCTCAAGTCCAGCACCAACCTCGTAACCATCACGACCGCGACTGCCGGCCTCGCGCCTATCCTGGAAGTGCTGACCGTGGCGACACTTCCTGCCGCCACTCCCGCGCTCAAGGGTACGGTCGTAGCCGTCAGCGACGCCACCGACCCGGCTATCGGCGTGGTGTTGGCTGGCGGCGGAGAGCTTTACTGCTTGGCGCTGTGCACTGGCGCTGCATGGGTGGCTGTCTAACCCGCCAAGACCGTCTCACGCCAGGTACGGCGCTGACTTACTTTGTTGGGACTTGGGAGCTGCGGATGGCGCGCGGAATACGTGTCGAACTGGGTTGCAACGAAATACTTGTTTACAAGGGTCTAGAGATAGACCGTGAAATCCTGGACGCCGTCATCGACACCAACAAGCGCCTCTTGTGGGCGTTCGTGCGCGGCGACGGCGGGGACGTCCGGGCCGTGCCGTACAGTGAGGAGCAGGTAATCTGGATGGCCGATTCCGACGTGGTTAAAGAACGCGACGTGGAAGTGTAGGGGAGGGAAGCATGAAGGCATACATATTGGAACTAGGGCAGAAGCATTCACAGATCTGCGCGGACACGATCACGCAGGCCAACGATTTCGTCTCGTTCTACAGGGGCGAGACGGCCAATACGAGGGAGCTAGTGGCCCTGGTACGCATGTCACCGGGCGACTCCATCGTAGAGAAATCGGCAACTCCGGCAGAACAAAAATGCCCCGATTGCGGCCATGCGCCGTACGAACGCGGCGGCAGCACCATCATAGCGAAGCGGTAGCGAAGAACTAGAAAGGAAGTTGGCGGATGCCGAAACCACGCAAGCGCAAAAACGCCAACGCCTTCGAGCAGCTCCTGGGCGTCCACGGCACCACCAGCGCGTTCGCCCAGGACGTGTTCACCAACGCCGCGGCGCGCACTGGCTATGGCACGCCATCGCTGGGGCAGGGCAGTGAGTACAGCCTCGTACGCTTGAGCTTCGATTATTGGCAGCTCATCACGCTGTTCCGCAACCACTGGATCAGCCGCCGCATCGTGGAGGTGCCGGCGCAGGACATGGTCAAGGCGTGGCCCAAGATGACCAGCGACGTGGAGCCCAAGGACCTCACGCGCATCGATCGCGCCCTGCGCAAGACCAATACCAAGAACAACGTGCTCACCGGCCTGACATGGGGGCGCCTGTTCGGCGGCGCCGGCGGCCTCATCGTCATCGACGGCCAGGAGAACGAGCTCGACCAGCCGCTGGACCTCGACTCCATCAAGATAGGCGCATACAAGGGAATCATCGCGTTCGACCGCTGGGCCGGGATCTCGCCTTCCGGAGACGTGTGCACGGACATCAACCGCCCGCTCGACTTCAACAAGCCAGAGATGTACGACTGCCGTGTCGCAGGAGGCGCGTCGTTCCAGGTCCACTCGTCTAGGCTGCTTCGGTTCCTCGGGCCGACCGTACCCACTCCCGAAGTGGAGGCCCAGTCCTACTGGGGCATCTCGGTGCTGGAGCCGACGTACGAGTCCATCACGCGGCTCGACAACATGTACTTCAACCTGCTCAACCTGTCGTTCCGCGCCAACCTCATCGGAATGAAGTTCCCCGAGCTGGCGCAGCTGCTCTCCGGACTGGGTTCGTCGCAGATGGCGACGCAGAAGTTCGAGCAGCGCATGTCATCGCTCAACCACCTCATGTCCAACCAGTCGCTCATCCCGCTGCCGGCGGACGGCTCCATCGAGCAGACGCAGTACAGCTTCGGCGGCATGAGCGACGTGCTGCAGCTCTTCCAGCTCGACCTGTCCGGCGCGGCGCAGATACCCATCACCCGCTTGTTCGGCCGCACGTACAATGGGCTTGGACAGGCGGGCGACGGCGACGAGCGCATCTACGAGGAGAAGATCTCCACCGACCAGTCGACCTACCTGTTGCCGCAGCTCGAGAAGCTCTACCCGGTGGTCTGTATGAGCGAGCTGGGCGAGGTGCCGGACGACCTCGACCTCGCCTGCCCCTCCATCCGCGTGCTGTCGGAGCAAGAGAAGTCGGACCTGGCCAAGAGCGTCGCCGACACCACCACCGTGTACCTCAACGGCGGCATCATGTCGCCGCGCAGGGTTGCCATGGAGGTCAAGCGTAATAGCGACGTTACAGGCATCGGCGCCACATTGGACGACGAGTACATACAAAAGCTCAGCGACGACGTCCAATCCGAGGGGGAGCTCGGCGAGGGCCTGTTCGGCGGGGAGGGCGGCGGTCTCAACGAGGCGTCGTCGCCGGCCAAGGCCATCAAGGGGGAGAACGAGAAGGAGAAGGAGAAGCAGGACGAGCCGGGCAAGGAAGACCCCAAGAAGGGCCTGGCCGAGAAGGCCGGCAAGGCCCAGGACGCCGCCCCGGCCATGGACGCGCTGCCGTCCGGGCTCGCCGTGGGGGAGTCGGTGCTCGTCGGGGGCCGGATGCTCGCCGTGAGGGCCATCGGGCCCGCCGTGGAGGACCTGGATGGCCGGGAGGCCGTTCCGGTGAGCTTCGACGACGGCTCCGTGGTGGCGTACGCGCCAGACCGCAATAGGGCGGGCGATTCCTACACCGTGCGCGACTCGCTGAAGAGCCTTCTGCGCCGGCATATGACCGGCAAGGAGGGCAAGTCCAAGCGTGAGTTCTTCGACGAATGCGTTGAGTTCCTCTCCACCAGTGTCGCGAAAAGCAGCGCGGCGTATGCGGAGGTGGAACGCATGGACTCAGCCCTAACTCTCGGCCGGTTGTGCGAAAACGTGCGCACCGAGCTGAAGAAGGGACGTGCCACCGACGAGGACGGCGCCTCCAGCGTCACCCGCCGCGCCGCGGAGCTCATGGAGTACCATGCGCTGCCGGTTCGGATCGAGAGCAGGCAGGGCGACGTCCGCGCCGGGACCACGCCGGACGGCCGGTCGTGGCGGACCGTCATGCCAGCCGATTACGGCTTCATTGACATGGGAATCAACGGCAGCGACGGAGATTCAATCGACTGCTATGTCGGCACGTCGCCGGAATCGAACAACGTCTACGTCGTCGACCAGTATGACCTGGACGGCAAGCAGTTCGACGAGCACAAGGTGATGCTTGGCTATCATACGCGGGAGACCGCGGTGGAGGACTACATGCTGGGCCACCACCTGTCCGACAAGACGTTCGCCGCCGTCACCCCGTTCACGATGCCGGTGTTCAGGAAGTGGCTGAGGACGCACGACATGACCCTGCCGTGCGACGCGGAAGTGGGCCGCTGATGGCCGCCACTTTCGTAGCCATCGCCGCCGCATTCGGTCAGATACACCTTGTGGGCGTGGGTTCCGTGTTCCTGCTGCCCGCGCAGCCGCTGGCCGGCAGCCTGCTGCTGTTCCTCAACGGCCTGTTCATGACCACCGGCGTCGACTACACGCTCGTCAACGACAAAGTCACGCTCATCCACAAGGAGCTGACCGCGAAAGACGTGCTGACCGCGTACTACCTGCATTGATCGAAAGGTTGACACCGCCATGGAGCGATTCAGCATGCAAGAGCGCGCGCGGCTGTTCGAGCATTACATGAGCATGGATCCGACGCAGGCCGCCGACCGTCGCTTTATGGAGGGAAGGTGCATGAGCATGGCCCAGAACCTGTTCGTGGAGGCGCAGCACCTTGAGCTGCTGAGCGCGCGCCTGCGGGAGGGCGAGCGTGGCTAAACTATGCGAATACGTCAACGAAGGCGAACGAAGGTTGTTCGTGTTCCATTGCCCTGGCTGCGGTTACGACCATCCGTTCCACGTCGGTTACACGGAGAGGCCCTCTTGGTCCTGGAACGGCGACATGGACAAGCCCACGTTCAGTCCTTCTCTTTTGGTTTTCAAGGACGTGCCTGCGCGGCGCTGCCACTCGTTCGTCGCCGACGGCAGTATTCAATTTCTTTCCGATTGCTTTCATGAACTGAAGAATCAAACTGTGGAGATACCGGAATGGGACGATCCTACCTGGTGAAATTTTACTGGCGCAAGCGTCCAGCATTCAGACTCGGACTAATGCTTAGAAAAGACGGCTTGCTTGTCGACTTCGGCTGGCGGTACTTTGCATTGGTGCTGCCGTGAAGCGCGTGGTGCAGACCCGCACCGGCGACGACGGCAACTGCCTCAACGCGTGCATCGCGTCAATCCTGGAACTGCCGTTGAAGGCGGTGCCGGAGTTCGGAGAGGATTGGCAGGGGGACCTGAACGACTTCCTGGCGACCAAGGGACTGCGCTACCGCCGCGTCCCCATGCACTCGAGGCCGTCCGGCTGGAGCACCATAGAGGGCGTATCGCCGCGCGGAGGACTGCACGCGTGCGTGGCTCTGGACGGCGAGCTGGCGTGGGACCCGCATCCAATCGAGGACGGCACTGGTCAAGGTTTGGTCGAGCCGCGCTATTACGGGTTGCTGGAGCCGTTGAGCGGCAGGGCGGGGGATGCCAATCAACCTTTGGCAGAAGTCCGCGGAATCATACGTGGTTGGTCATTCGCAGACGCTACCGGCGTGCAAAGAAGGCTTACAAAGGCCGAAGATTTTGTGCGCATAGCAGATCTATCTACGCGGCAAAAGAAGGCTGTAGAAGATCTACTACGCCCACTGCGATCTGCCCTGGAAGAAATGGAAGCCGACGGGCAGTTTCCGAAGAAAGCCACCGACCGCGCCGACATGCGGCAGCTTCGTGCCAAGACTGAGCAGCAGGGCGGCCCGTTCTTCATGCAAGAGACCACCAAGTCCGGCGCGGAGCGCACCATTCCGGTGCGAGAGCTGGCCAAGGGCGCCGACGCATACGACGGCCCTCTGATTGATACAAAAGCCGGGCGGCGCAACTTCTTAATGCCTCTGGCCAAAGGCGCGGATTCCAAAACTTCGGAGGTCGTCTTGCTGCTGCTGGCCATCTACGCGTGGTACAAGAGCCGGGAGAAACCGCCGCTACCCACGTACGACCTGGCCAAGTACGCGCCCAAGAAGCGCGCGCTCGACGCGCCCATCGACCGCTGGCGCATGTCCGACATACTGGACGCGCTCGGCATCGACATCAAGGAATACATGCGCCGCACCGAGCCGCAAAAGAAAGCGCTGCTGAAAACTGCGCTGGAGAAACTCAGTTCGAAGTGACACGCCACCACAAACAACCGCGCGTTGCAGGTCTAGGCAGCGCACCATCAAGGAGCTAACAATGACAATCTCGTTCATCTTCCTCGTACTGGCCTTCCTCTGCTTCATCGCCGCGGCCGTGAACCCGCCGTGGCCGCGCGTCAACCTCATCGGGCTTGGGCTGGCGTTCTGGGTGCTTACGCTGCTCATCCACGCATGACAGCGTTGCAGAAATTCCTAGCACTCATCGCATGGTCGGAAGGAACAGCCACCAGCCCTATAACAGCCAACGATGGCTACGACGTCATCGTCAGCGGGCTGGGCGGCCCAGAAGTGTTCACCGACTACGCCGACCATCCGTTTGCCAATCGGACGCCGAAGCTCGTGCGGGCCGAACCGCCGCTGTATTCCACCGCCTCTGGCCGGTACCAGCTGCTCTACCGCTACTGGCATGTCTACAAGGCGCAGCTGCACCTGTCGGACTTCTCGCCCGCATCGCAAGACGCCGTCGCTCTGCAGCAGATGAAGGAACGCGGTGCCGTGGATATGGTTTCTGTAGGCAATATTGCCAACGCTATTCATGCGTGCTCCAACATCTGGGCCAGCTTCCCCGGCAACGACTACGGACAGAACGCCCACCCGCTAGAGAAGTTGCTGGCGCGGTGGGAAGCGATCGACACAACACCGACGCAATTAGAAGCATGAACGCACCAAGCGGCTGGAAGCCTCGAAGGCCGCATCTAAGCAAGGAGTACCACAATGGCATCAGGATCATTCGCAGTAACGGCGGCGCAGGGCACCAGTTTTGGATTCGCATCCACCAACGTGGCAATCCCGGGCGGTGGCACCACCGGGGTGCTTCGCGTGGCGAACCTCGGGCCATGCCACATCACCGTGAAGCTAGGCGACGGCACCACCACGGTTTCGCAGGCGACCGGGCTGACCATCCTGGCCGGGCAGACGGAGTGGCTCACCATCGGCGCCGCCACCAACATCGCCGGAGTCGCGGCGGGCGGCCCGGGCAACTCATCCACCGTCAACCTGGCGGCGGGAACACTTACAGCAGCTTAATCCAGCGGGGGCCGAAACACCGCTGAGAAAGTAGGATAGTGATGCCGCTCGAACCGGGCAAGAGTCAGAACGTCATATCGCGCAACATCGCAGTCGAGCGGCACCACGGCAAGCCCGAGAAGCAGGCCATCGCCATCGCGGAGTCCAACGCGCGGAGGACGGGCGACACTGGCAATCTAGACGCCCAGCTCGCTAAGGCAAAACGCAATTTAGCTCTGGCCGAGACTCATAAAGAAGAAGCCAAGTATAGGTCCGAAGTCGATGAGCTGCTGCACGCTATGCGAAGCGCAAAGAAAACAGCAACAGACGACCTCGCGCCGGTCGGAGCCGAGGACCCGGAGCGCGCCGTCGCGCTGAAGAGGCACGAGGAAGGCCTCACCAAGTCGCAGGACAGGCGCAATGCGCGGGACGGCGTCAAGTGCCAGTGCGAATCCTCCGTCGGATGCGGCCACGGCGGCGGGCCGTGCGGCAACACCGCCACGCGGGACGTGCCGACCATCTATGGCGGCTACAAGATGTGCCGGACCTGCGCCGAGGCGCTTCCGGCCGAGTACAAGAAGGGAAGCGACATGAAGCGTGCGCGCGACATACAGGGCAGCGAGATCCGCGAGAAGCTGGGAATCTCCGAGGCGGAGTGGGCGAAGCTGGACAAGTCGGCCCGGCAGGACAAGGCGCGTGAGGCGCTCCGGCGGGGCAAGGACGAGGTCATGCCGGTGGGGGACCTTGAACCGCGCGAGGAGCTCAGACAACTTAAAGAGGACCTAAAAAAGCGCGGGCACCTGACCAGTTACGAATCGCAGCGCAAGCGCGAATTGGAGGCGCAATTGAAGCGCTCCAAAGACGAACTCCCCACCGCCATAAAGACCAGCAACCTCGTGCCCATGCCGTCGGGCGAGCACAACGAGGTGAGCTACGCGCCGCGCCGCATCGCCGCGCGCGACCGTGGGCGCTTCAAGAAGGTGGGGGACTCCAAGGAGTTGCGCGAGCATATCGAGCGGTTGAAGAAGGAACCGCAATCTGCGATGCGCGATCGCCTCATCAAAACGGCCGAATTGGCGGTAAAGAAAGGCATTCCAAGAGATGAGGCCGCGAGAGAGATTGCAAGGGCCACCGACGCCATAGCCAATCTGCCGCTGCAGACGTCCGGCTCCGAACCCGCCGACCACATGCAGCGCGCCAACGAGTACGAGGTCGCGGGCGATCGCGCTCGTGCGCTGGACAGCTACCGCGCTGCTGCATCTGGCTACCGCAAGGCTAACGACCGAGCCAACGAGGCCAAGGCGCGCGATGGCGTCGAGGCTTGCCAGGCCAAGTTCTCCACTCAGTACCAGCACCCCGGCGCGGGCCGCGTCAAGGTGTGCGACTCCGCGGAGCAGGCCATGCGCACCGCCGTCGAGCGCACAAGGGCTGGAGAATCTGTGTGCGTAGTCGGCAAGACGGTGAGGCCGGAAAGAAGTAGGGTGGGGGACAAGCTGGTGCAGTGTGCCGGGTGTGGCACGGTATTCACTACCAATGGCAAGGACATGCAGCGACACCTTGACAAGCATCCTAAGTGCGCAGCGCTGTACAAGAATGGCAAAGCTAAGGACGAACACGAAGGCTTCAAGAAGCTGGAAGGCAAGCTCAGCCACGAGAAGGGCGTCACCAACCCCGCCGCGCTGGCCGCGTCCATCGGGCGCAAGAAGTACGGCGCGGAGGGCATGGCGAAGAAGTCCGCCTCCGCGAGGGACGACGGCCCCGATGAGGAGGCCGAAGCGCGCCTCGACGCCTATACGAAATTTAGGCATTCGCTCAACCGAATGAAGCCCAGTCCAGCCGAGCAAAGCAAATTGGACGCGCTTTGGAGGGCGTACAAAGAGGTCAAAGCGCGCGTCAATCGGTTCGCGGTCCGCGCGCGCGACGGCAAGGAGGTCCGACCCGTATGACAGAGGAGGAACTGGAAATAATTCCGGCGACGCGGAGCCCGCACGGCTACCTGGCCAGCCAGCTGAGCGACAACATCTTCGAGAAGGACGACGGCACGCTCATCGTCGTGGGCTGCCCCATCGCCCGCACCGGCTGGCAGAAGTACGCCGTCAAGGACCTTCCGCAGGCGCGCGCCGACGCGCTGGGCGTGGACGTCTCCAACCCGGAGGCGTCCATCGACCTCTACCGGCCGGCCAAGGAGGTGTTCCACCCGGAGTTCCTCGCGTCGCTCAACGGGTGCACCATCACCGACGGACACCCGCCCGGCGGTGAGTTTGTTGATCCTAAGAACTTCAACAAGTACTCCCAAGGGCATATCCAGAACGTGCGCAAGGGCACGGAGCCCATGGAGGACGGCGAGTGGCCCATCATCGCCGACCTGGTCATCAGCGCGGAACCGCTCATCGGCAAGGTGCGCAGCAAGGCGGCGCGGGAGATCAGCCTTGGTTACGACTTCAGCATCGACCGCGACGGCGACAAGATCATCCAGTGCTCCATGCTGGGCAACCACAACGCGGTGGTGCCAAAGGGCCGCGCCGGCCCGTCGGTCCGTATCGAGGACGCCATGCCAGAAGATCTGCAGGCATCTATCGCCTTGCCACCAAGTTTACCAACAGAAGTCCAACCTGCGCCGTCGGCGGAAGTCATCGAAGCCATCGCGTATCCACCCATCATAGTGTCAATAACCAACAAGGAGAAGCGACCCGTGGCTCAAAAGAAAAACTGGCTTCGTTCTTTGATGGGAAAGCATCTTATCGAAATGGCGAGAGCCGCGGATGCTGACCCTGAGAAGATCATGGATGCGGCGGAGGAGATGCACGCCGACGACGACGCGGAACCGCCGAAGAATACCGGCGCAAACGAGTTCAAATCAGAGGACAAGAAGAAGGGCAAAGACGGCGAGCTTCCGGAGGCGCTGAAAGAGCACGAGTTCAAGTCTGAGGACAAACGAGGCAAAGATCGCAGGTCCAAGGACGAGGATCCTGACGAAGACGAGGTGGAAGTGAGCGCAGACCGCAAGAAGGCGCACGACGCGCTGGATCGCATCATGGACAAGCGCAAGGCCAAGGACGCCAAGGCCAAGGACGCCAACATCGACGCGCTGAAGACGCTCCTCGACGAGTTCCTCTCCGAGGAGGAGAAGGAGCCCGAGCATTCCGAAGACGAGGCCGCCGATCCCTCCGAACTGGAGGCCGTCCTGGCCGGCGAGGCGGAGGACGCGGAGGAGTGCCCTGAGTGCGGCGAAGTCGGCGAAGACTGCGCGTGCGCCGACGCCGAAGAAGAGGAAGTCGAGAGCGGCGAGGAAGTCCTGGACGCGGAAGAGGGCGAAAGTCCCGATCCCGATTCGGACGATGACCAAGAAGACGTGGAGGACAAGCGCAAGGGCAAGGATCGCGCCCGCGCCGCCGACGCCGCCACCGCCGTGTTGCGCATGATCCGCCCGTTCGCCGCGCGCTCCAACGACAAGGCGTTCCAGGCCACGTTCAACCGCGCCCTGGACTCTGTCAAGAAGACCAGCCGAGTGTCCAACGGCGGCTACGGCAAGTTTGCTTCCTCGGCGCGCGCCCGCGACAAGGCTCCGCGTAACCCCAACCCAGACCGTGCTCGTGCTGGTGACGGAGCCGGCAAGGATCCCATCAGCAAGATGCAGGAGTTCTACAACACTGCCCATAAAGGAGGCAAATAATGCCACAGTACAGTTTCGGCCAAGTCATCGGTGTGACCGGGCCGGGTAATGGCTTCCAGGGCACGGTCAGCCGGTTCGGTGAACGTGTCATCATGGCGCGCGAGTTTATTCCATACAACGCCGTCAACAACCTCTATTTCGGCGACCCCACGCTCATCCTGCCCGGAGTCGGCAGCGGTGGCGGGGCGGTCACGTCCGTGGCCGACGCGGTGGCCGCCTCGGCAGCCAACATCGCCCTCATCGCGTCGGCGTTCGCCGGTATGGCCGTGCGCGAGGTCAAGACGCAGCTCTCCTACCCGGCGGGTCAGGCTCCTGGCATTCAGTTGGTCGGTTACTACGCCAACCAGCAGATGGCCGAGGTATTGGAGCGCGGCAACGGCACCATCCTGCTTTCCGTCGGCGCTCCGCTGGCCGAGGATCAGGTGTACACCCGCGTAGTGGCCAACACGGCCGTTCCCGCCGGACTTGTCGGCGACTGGGAGACCAACCCCGCCGCCACCGACCTGTTCAGTACCACGGCCACCGCGGCTGCCATTGGCACCGCCGTCACCGTGGCATCGGCGACCAATACCAAGAACGGCCAGGTCGTCACCGGCTTCGGTATCGCACCTGGAACATACGTCGCTTCCGGCGGCGGCACCACCGCCATCGTCCTCAACAAGGCGACCAACGCCATCATCCCGGCTGGCACGCCCATCACCTTCAGCAACCTCGTGGCGCTGCCCAACGTTGTCGCGCGTACCGGCAACCTGGACAGCAACAACATCCTCGAAATCACCATCAAGGTCCGTAACGCGGCCTAAGGAGCAAGCAGACAATGAAGCGTACTATTCCAAATCGCGTGCGGGCGTTCGACGCTGCGGGCGCTACTGGTTTTGCATTCCTCCAGAGCCAGCTGGAACTCATCGATACGGACCTTGTTCGTCCGTTGCAGGCTGTCACGCACAAACGCGACATCGCTGTCGAGGTAGGCGGAGGCTTCCCCGAGTTCATCTCGGCGTTCGCTTCTAACTACGGCTCTACCGGCACCCAGTTCTACGGGCTGCAAGGTACAAACAACACGGAAATCCCCGAAGCACAGGCCGACATCCAGAAGGGCATCTGGCGCACGTACAACTGGGCGATGGGAATGACCATCACCTGGATCGACCTGCGCCGCATGGAGACCGCCCTGCGCACCGGGCAGGCGCCCCCGTTCAGCTTGCAAGAGCTGTACGAGGAGTCGGTCGAGACCACATGGGGCAAGGCGCTTGACTTCGTCGTTTACGCCGGTTTCCTCGGCGATCCCGGCCTCATCAACAACCCGAATATCTTTGAGTCGGTCGCCGCGGCCGGCGCGGCCGGATCCACCACATGGGCGAAGAAGACCCCGCAGGAAATTCTTGCGGACGTCAACTTCGCGCTCAACCAGACGGTGGAGAACTCCGGCTACTCGGCCGAGGAGGGCATGGCGGACCGCATGCTCATCCCGTACACCCAGTTCGCCTACCTCACCCAGCCCATCGCAATCGGCGGCGCCCCGGTGGCGGTGAGCACGATCAAGTACATCGAGGAGAACTGCGTCGCGGCCCACCACGGCATCGACTTCAAGATCAACTTCCTCCCCAACCCGTGGATCAGCGGCACGGGCAGCGGCAACACGCTGCCTCCCGGCTCGGCCAACGGCGGCAACGGGCTCGACCGCGCGTTCTTCTACAAGAACTCAAAGAAGAGCGTGTACTTGAAGATCCCGCAGCCGATGATCCAGGCGCTCAGCGTCCCGACGACCCGTTCCGGCGGTGCATATGAGACGATGTTCGCTGGATGTGTCAGCCAGGTCATCTATAAGCGGACAACCACGGCGTACTACTTAGACGGAGTGTAATGCAAAGAACGCACACTTAGGCGCCTTTTTTCGATATAATTGACGTATGGGAAAATCATCCTCTACGGCAGTCGAACTGAGGCGCCTGCGTGGCGTCCTTAGATACCAGCCTCGAACAGGTAAGTTTATCTGGATCGTAAGGCGAAGCGCCACAGTACCAAAAGGCATGGTGGCTGGCACGGTAAAGAAAAGCGGTCATATACAACTCATGGTTTTTGGCAAGATGTACTATGCGCATCGCCTTGCCTGGTTGTTTATGAAGGGTGAATGGCCGCCTGATGGTCTTGACATTGACCATGAGGACGGTGTGCGTGCCAACAATAAGTGGAAGAACCTCCGTCTGGCCACGAATGGTCAGAACAACTGGAACACCCGCAAGTTGTACAAAAGCAATACTAGCGGCAAGCGCGGCGTTTCTTGGGAGACGTTTCGACAGGCATGGATAGCGCGTGTCACCGTCGACGGTCATCAAATAAACCTCGGCGTATTTCCGAAGAATAAGTTGAAGGACGCCATCGCCGCGCGCAAAGCCGGCGAGCTGAAGTACTTCGGCGAGTACGCGCCAAAATAGCGCGCCGCAAAATTTTCGCAAAGGAAAAGCCCCGCCCGACCGCGGGGCTTTTCCTTTGCTCACCAGGTTGCGCGGGCGGTTCGAAGGCGATCGTCGCCGCTCCTTGCCGGCGTCCGTAACCGGACCGCCGCCCGCGCGACACACCAACCACGGAAGCAAGGAGATCACACAGCCATGCCAATGACACTGTACTTCAAGCGCGCCAAGAACTTCGTGCAAAGCGACGACGCCGGGACAAAGAAATTCCTGGCTCAGCCAGGACCCACGCCGCAGAATGTTCCATTCTGGGTTGCCAATACGCCCACATTCAAGCAAGGCATCAAGGATGGAAGCATCGTCAACCTCACCCCGCCAGAGCAGATGCCCGGCTACAAGCCCGCACCGGCAGCCGTCCTCGTCGAGGAGGAACCAGAAGCTCCCGTCGCTCCCGATGAAGGGGAACAGACGGCGGTGCCTCAGGCTCCGTTCGGTGGCCAACCCATGACACCTGTACAGCCTGCCCCGAAGGTTGGCAACGTGCGCGCGGCTGGTGGTCGTGGCGGCAATAAGTAACTAGTGAGTGTCGCTGGCCGTATTGAATTCACGGTCGGCCAGCGACGCAGTAAGAAGGAGACACGATGGGCGGCTACGGCGGATATTTGCAGAATACACCGAATTTCGACGCGTGGCTGCAAACAGCATGGGGTTCTGGTGCCTCTTATGAAGTGGTTTGCAGTTGGTTTTACGGCGCGTCCAACTTCGTGTACGGGCAGAATCCACCGTACTACCTTGACGACTTCAAGGCCATCTACCCAAAATTCTTCGGTCTGCCAACCGCGCTCAGCGGCTGCGCGACCGTGCTCGGGACCAACACGGTTACGGTGCCGTCAGTGGTCGGCCTGGACTACGGCCAGTTTGTGCAGGCCTTCGGTGTGTTCCCCAAGGGTACGATCATCACGGGCATTTCCGCCGACACCATCACGCTCAACAATCCCGCCATTATCACCAACGCGAATGCGACGCTCATGGTGTACGAATCGTCGCCAATTCCCATCGGCGTAATCCTGATGTACCTGCGGCTCGCGTACGATTCGCTCGTGCAGGCGCGCTGGCAAGAGGAGTGGTGCGTGGCCATGGGCTGGTTCACAGCACATTACTGCACACTGTACGCGAAATCTGACGCTAGCGAGGTATTCGAGACACTGCAGACGTCCATGCATTCCGAAGTGCCTTCTGGCGTCAAACCAGGAACGGTCTACACGCTTAGCAGCACTCCGCCCGGCGGAGCCCTGCAGTCGCTCACCAAGAATGGTCTGTTCCAGACGCCGGGAATCGATTACGTGCTGGTCGGCTCCACCATCACCATGACCGACGCGACGACGGCGCGCGACGCCCTGTACGCGGTCTGGCCGGTGCAGACACAAGCAATAACGCCCGCCGTATTGAACGGAGCGCAGATAGCGGCGCAAGGTTTGGCGGGCGGCATACAGACATCCAAGTCCGTGGGCGACGTCAGCGTCGGCTATCAAGCATTGACTGCGTTGGAGGACTGGGGCGCGTGGAATCTTACGAGTTACGGCCAGCAATTGGCCACGATGGCCCGCGTGATCGGCAGCGGTCCGGCGCTTATATGGTAGTGGAAAAGGGGCCGAGAAATAATGTCTGACGATGAAGTGTCAAGTTTGCGGCGCGAGATAAGGGCGCTGTCCGATAAGTCAGACAATCAGCACGCCGCGAATCAAGCCAGTCAAGAGCGCGATCGCACCGCGTTCCAACAGGCCATTATTACACAGCAACAGACATTCGCCGCCGCAATGAATGCCCAGCGCGACGTATTCCAGGAGGCGCTGAACAAGCAGTTCACGCTGCATGTCGACTTGGACAAGAAAGTTGACCGCCATACCATGCTTCTGGAGAACACGGTCGGAAGCGGTCAGCCAGGAGAGGGCAGGCTGGGCGTAGTAGAGGCCGGGATGGAGACCATGAAAAAGTTTCGTTGGCAGGCACTTGCCGTGGTTTCTCTGATGATGTGGGCCATAGAAGTGTGGCGCCATGGCCACTAACACCGGGCCGCAAATCACCATCGCGCGAAAATCTGGCTCGGCGGCGTTGTTCAAGCGCATGGCTGGTTTGACAAAGACAGCGGCGTACGTGGGAATCCCGGCTTCTGGCAAAGACGCACGCACCCAGCAACTGCTGGAGCTGGCTGGCAAGACTAACAGCAAGAAGAAAAAGGCGCGACTTACGAAGTCCGCTAAGACTGACATCAACAACGCCGAGCTGCTTTTCATCCAGGAGCACGGCAGCCCCATCAACAAGATTCCGGCGCGCCGTGTGCTTGGTCCATCCGTAGAGGCAGACGGCAACAAGCAGGCCATAGCGCACGAGCTCTCCGCGTCTGTAAAGGCCTCGTTGGAAGGCGACACGGAGAAGTCAGAGCAGAAGATGCTAAGGGCTGCGCTAGCCGGACAGAATGCGGCTAGACGCTGGTTCACCGACGGACGCAATGGCTGGACTCCGAATGCGCCTTCTACTGTAAAGCGCAAGGGCAGCGACAGGCCGTTGATCGACACCGGAGCGATGCGCGCGGCCATCGTAGGCGTCGTGCGAGAGGAATAGAAATGCCGCAAGATTCTGCGGCATTCGCAAAGGCCGTGTTCTTGTTCAGAGGCAAAGAATGATATCAGTCAGAGAAGTAGTGGTAGACCCGGACATGATCGCGCCCAAGCCTTTCACGATACTGCGCTCGGTCGGCAAGTTCGTGCCAGGAGGCTTCGAGTCTACGGTCATGCCGATTCCAATGTTCGGCCCGGTGCAGCAGGCCAGCAACAAAGAGTTGCAGATGCTGGCTGAGGCCGACCGCATTGGCAGTATACGCTCGTTCTGGAGTACGCAGCCCATCTACACCACGCGCGGATACGCTCCGGTGCCGGGAGTGCACGGCGAGGTGCCGCAAGGTTCTGGAACGACGTATACCTTGAGCGTAGCGCCTCCGGGCGGCGTGGTAGACGTCTATTCCAATGGCCTGCTGCTGCAGCCGAACGGATACGACTACACCCTAGAAGGCGACGTTATCCAATTCAGGTTCGCGCCGCAGTACGCGCCCTACGTCGTATGGCAGCAAAAGGTCAACGCAGCCACCAATGCCAGCGACATTATTCAATACGAGGCAGAGCAGTACCGCGTGCTCAATGTTTACTGGGATCCGGGCGGCGGATACCACAAGGCATTGGGAACCAGATTGGCGGCTGCGTAATGGCTAGCATAACCTACCCCAACGGTCAGACGCTTACGTCCACGGCGCTGACAACGCAGCAGGTCAATATTCTGGTGCAAGCTATCACGTGCGGCATGCTTGGTATCAATCCGGTGGATGTCTCGGCGGTGCGCGTCGACTGGCAGGCGCAAGGGCAGCCAGACGTGGCGCTGCCGAGCCAGGATAGCTGCTACGTCAGCTGCGTGCTGCAAGATGTGGAATACAGCCGCGTACGCGACCATACGCTGGCAGGAGAAGGCAGCGTAGACGAGACGTGGGTGTATACGCGTGGATGGCGCTTCGAATGGGTGGCGTACGGACCGAACAGCTTCGACCGCATGCGCGCTGTGCATTCCGCGCTGTTCCAAGACTACTTCAACGACGCGTTCGCCGCCAGCAATCTCTATCCTGTCCTCGAGCCTTCCGAGCCGGTGCGCCTTCCCATTAAGCACAATGCCCAATGGTACGACAGCACTCAATTTCATTGCGTATTCTACGAGCAAGTAACGGAGACAATCCAGACGCCAGCAGTTTCCAGCGTTGAAATCAAAGTCTACGACGGGTCTCCCAACGATCCAATCGCTGACGTAACGATCACCTCATAGGAGCCTAATCCATCATGGCGCAAACACCGCCTCTTTCGCTTTCCAATATCGTAGACATCACGGTGCAGGTGTCGCCCGCGTCGCCTACCACCAATTCTTTCAACGTTGGCTTGTTCATCGGACCCAGTCCGGTCATCCCGTCCTACGGCGCTGATTCGCGCGTACGGCTCTACACAAGCACATCGGCCATGCTCACCGACGGTTTCACGGTCGATGACCCGGAATACCTGGCCGCGCAGATATACTTCTCGCAGACGCCTCCGGCATTCCAGGTCGCGATCGGGTGCCAGGATTTGACGGCGCTACAGACGATCACGATCGACACCGCCGGAACTGACTGGGCCGTGGGCGACCAATTCAACGTGGTACAAGGCAGCGCCAACTATGGCATCGGCGTGGTGCTGGCCGAGACTGCCGGAGTACCGACGTCCATTGGAGTGCTTACCGGCAATCAGGGCACTGGTTACAGCATAGCCACCGGACTGGCCACGACTGCCGTCAGTCCCTCCACTGGCACCGGTCTGACTGTGGACGTAACGGCCATAGGGGAGACGCTGTTGCAGGCAGCCACTGCATGCCGCGCAGCCAGCGGCGACTGGTATGGGCTCACGGTTAACGCTCCGGTAGACGCGGACAATCTGGCCATTTCCGAATGGGCCGACCCGCTTTGGGAGAGCACGCGCTACTACCCGTACTTCAACGACGCGTCAATCCCCGCCGGAACAGCCAACAATGTGGCGTTGCAACTGCAGGCCATGAAACTGCGCGTACTCGGACAGTACGCTACGACGCAGAACGACCTTTATCCCAACAACGTCTATGCGGCGGTCGCATTGATGGGCGTGGAGATGGGTCTGAACACTGGGCTGGCTGGCAGCTTCTTCACGGTGGCGCACAAAACCTTGGCTGGGATTGCGCCAGAGCCGCTTACGCAGACGCAGTACACCAATTTGAAGACCGCTGGCGTGAACGTGTACGGGACATTCCAATCGTACCAATTGGAAGAGCCGGGGTTCATGTCCGACGGCTCGCCTTCCTACTTGTGGCTAAATCTGGCACGCTACGTGGCTCTGCTACAGAGCGAGACTTTGGCCGTGTTGCAAGACAATCCCGCTGTGCAGCAAAACAACGCCGGGGAGCAGCTGCTGTTGCACGGCGCTAACAACGCCGGAACCACGATGGCGAACATCGGATTTTTGTCCGGCGGAGTTTGGAACGGCGCGTCCATTAACATCACTGGCCTGTCTATCACGAACGGACAGGCGATTCCTTCTGGGTTTTTGAACATGGCGCAGCCATACACGCAACAGTCGCCTTCCGACAGGGCGGCGGGCAAGGCGATGCCCATCTACTCGTTCATCACCACGGCTGGCGCGGTTCAGTCTCTCGTAATCGGAGTTTACACCCAGCTGTAATTTTGGAGGAAATAGATGGCAACGGGAAGGACTTACTCTTTCAAATCTTTGACGGGTGTTCTCACGAACACCGTCTTCGGAGTCACCATTCCGCTTACGGGCGGCAACATCGGTGTCGGCAGTATCACAGTGCGCATGAACATGACGCGTACCACGCACGACGTGGCGGCGGACGGCACGGTCATGCCTTCGTACGTAGCTGGCGACAACGGCGAGGTGGACATACAGGTGCAAGAGACGTCAGCCGTGCACTCCGAGCTACTGGCACTCTACAACCTGTGCGTATTGGCGGCTGACAACGAGGACGTAAGCGGCTGGGCTGCCACGGCCATTTCGTTTACGCTGCTCATCGACGGCTCTACGCATACGCTCACCGGCGTGAGCTTCGACAAGATACCGGACAAGCCGTACGAGGCCAATGGCCAGAAGATGATCTGGAAGCTGCTAGCGGCCAACATCATTAACCAGTAGTACAGCGCTGCAAGGAGCGCGTTTATCATGCAAGCAAGGACAAAGACAGTAGAACTTTCCGGTCAGCGCTTTCAAATCCGCAGACTGTCGCCAGAAGTAGGTAGTTTCGTCTTCATGCGAATGCTTGGCGTAAGCATGCGCGACCGCGTTGCTGCCCCGGAGCCTTCTTCGGAGCGTAAGGAGGAATCAGCAGCGGAGGAGCAAGTTGTAACCGGCGAGATGCGCGTGCGTGCGCTGTCGTTCGGGGTGTTTTCTGGCGGCATGAACTTCGCAGACTTCAAGTTCATACAAGATAACTGCATGCGCTCTGTGGCAATCATTTCAGAACGCGGCGGCAGTGAATTTCCAATGCCGCTTGTTACTGGCGACGGTGTGTGGACACCTGAGGGCCAGCCCATTGCAGACGACATAGGACTCGTCATGAGGCTTACCACCGAGGTCTTGGTGTTCTGCTTCTCCGATTTTTTCGCCGAGGGCGGCCATGGTATGCAAGTCTAGATGATGAAGGCGCGACAGGCTTCGAGGCGGCGCAGTTCCCTACCTTGAACGCACTATTGTGGCGTCCCATTGCCGCCGGGCTTTGGAGGCAGCACGAAATTTTTGACGGCACGTACGACATTGGTGACTTGCTGGATGTGCTGGAATTCCTGGACGTCAAAGAGGAAAACGAGCGCAGACAACGCGCCGCAGCAGCGACAGATAGGAGTTGACGAGTGTCTACAAATTACATCGACGAATATCTGATCAAGCTGGGCGCGAGCGTTGACAACAGCGGCATGAACCGCTTTCACCAAGCACTGCGCGAGGCCACCGTCGTGGCTGACAGCAGCGCGGCTTCCATAGCCGGGGCGTTCTTCAAGGCGCAGACCGAAGTAGTCAGCGGCTTCGCAGCCATCGGTACAGCCGCGCTGGGCATGGTGGATAAGGTCGCCATGGCCGACCAAAGCTACCGTCTGTTCGCTCTGCACATGTACATGAGCAAGGAGAACGCGCGCGGCTTGAAGGTGGCCATGGACGCGCTGGATGCCTCTTTGGAGGACATGACTTGGGACAAGGAGCTGCGCGAGCGTACCCATCAACTTTTGGTGGACCAGCGTGTCATGGCTCCGAACGGCGATTTCGACGCGCAGATGCGCAAGATACGCGACATCCGCTTTGAATTTACGCGTTTGGAGGTGGAGTCGCAGTACCTCGCCATGCACGTTGTCACCGACTTCATGAATGCGTTGGGCTTCGGTCCGGACGAGCTGCTTAACAAGTTGCGCGGTATCAATGACTGGATAACTCACAACCTGCCGCGCATATCTGGTGCGATAGTTCACGATTTTCTTCCGGTGTGGAAGGACGTGAAGGAGGTGTTCTTTGCTACCGCTGAAGCGGCCGAAGCTGCTGGGTTGGCGTTCACCAACGTCGTCGGACTGCTCACCGACGACCACGCCATTGAGGGCACCACGTTCAACCTAGAGAAGTTTGCCGGAGCAGTTGAGCACATCGTACACGGATTTGCGGTGTTCGCCGAGGCGGTGGCCAATGTCGAGGGGATGTTGGCGCACCTCGTAAGCGCGCTGGCTATGGTGGCCAGCGGAAACTTTTCTGGTGCGGCGGCAGAGCTTGGTGCAGCCTTCCATGACGTAACGGCCAAGGCTGTTGGCGGCGTCATTGGAGGCGTGGCGGGTGGTGTGCTCGGCAGTTTTGGCGGCCCGCTGGGTACTGCCGCTGGCGCCATGGGAGGCACCGCGCTTGGCGCCAACATCATGGACAAGGCGTTCGGCGGTAGCGGAACCGCCAGTGCGGGAAGCTCTGATGTAGCGGCATTGGTGCAGAAGTACGCCACACAATACGGCGTAGATCCGCGTCTAGCAGCCGCGCTGGCTACGCAAGAAAGCGGCATGCGGCAGTTCGGACCCAACGGCTCTGTGGTTACGTCGCGCACAGGTGCCATGGGGACTATGCAACTGACGCGCGCCACCGCTTCCGCCTTGGGCGTTGACCGCTCCAACGCGGAGCAGAACGTGCAGGGCGGCATGGCGTTGTTTGCACATCTCTTGCAACGCTACCATGGAGACGTACCCACGGCCATAGCTGCTTACCACGAAGGCGAATCCAAGATGAGCGCCATACTCGCAGGCAGGGCAACTTTGTCTTCGGAGGCGCGTGGCGAGGTGGCTAGCGTGATGCGCAGGTCTGGCGCGCACGGTGACGTGCAGGTCGGCTCGATCATCATCCACATCGACAAGCCTGGCGCCGTCAATGCAGATGTTGGTAAGGCGGTGGTGGCGCACTTGCAGGACGCGCAGAACAAGCGCATCCAGCGCAATTTGGCAGAATTTCAAGACACCAGTTGGAGCTACGGAGGGTAGAGAGTACAATGTCAACTTCGCCTTCTGGATGGAGACCGCCGCAGTGGGCGAAGCCAGCCATGATCTCCATCACGGTTCCTGCCGGGTACACCACCGACACGCCCAACAACACCCCGGTCAACGTCGACTCTAGCGGCGTTGGGCTGATCAACACGCAGCCTACCGCCGCTACTTCATACGTGTTCGACGCCGTTCTTTCTGCGGAGCATGAACAAGCGCTGACAAAAACCAACCATCCTGTGCAAACCGGAGCCTCTGTCTCCAGCCATGCCTACATCGAACCGGCGCAGCTGGTGCTGTACGTGCTGATGTCGGACGTCACGCCGCAGTACGCATCCAGCAACCAATCGGCACCGCCCTACATGCAGCAGTGGACCGGCAATCCTTCCAAGAGCGTAGCTGCGTACCAGCAGATGCTGGCGTTGCAGGCGGCGCGCATTCCGCTCACGGTGACGACAAGACTGCGCACCTACAACAACATGCTCATCCTCAAGATATCGCCGCGCGAGGACGAGAAGACCATTACCGGCGCGCGCTTCAGGGTGGAATTTGAACAGGTGTTCGTGGCGAACATACAGCTCAATCCACTGAGTGCACGCCCCAACGACACGCAAACCACCGGTCTCGGCGCGGTGAACCCGACACCGGTTCCTGTCTCGGTGCAGAATCAATTCGGAGTCATGCCGTTCGGTCCTGGCGGTCCGAATCCAGATCCGCCGCTGCCGCCAGACCTCAACAACGGCTCCACTCCGGTAGTGGATAACGGCATACCTGGCTATTTGTACAATACGCAGCCGGGTTTTCCGCCCACGTTCGTGCCACAGTACCCCAATTCCGTGACGGCTGTAGACGTACCGGGAGCTGGGGATTACTCGTCCAGCAATTACAACAGCTTACAGCAAACAGCGGGGCAGTAGCCATATATGGCGCAGCAAATCGTACCTCTGGCGCAGGCGCCAAACCAGACGTTCACAACACAGTTGACAGTGGACGGATCCCCACTCACGCTCAACCTAACGCTGGGCTACTCGGTGATGTCCGGCTGGTGGCAACTCAGCATCGCGGACGCGCAAAACAACATGCTCGTCTCTTCCTTGCCTCTCATCACCGGCTACTACCCAGCCGCCAACATGCTGGCGCAGTACGGCTACTTGCAGATAGGAAGCGCCTACCTGCTCAATACCGGCGTAAGCACCAATGACTACCCCGGCCCAAATGATTTGGCTAACTTCTCGCTGCTTTGGAGCGACACGGTATGAGCGCTTCCACGATACCGTTGTTCGGACAGGCTTGGGAGCTCACCGTGCAATACCAGACCAGTGCTGGTACGCAGACGGCGGTGATTTCGGCTAACAAATGGGAGCCGGAGGCGCTGCGCATAACGTTCGACGTGGTGCAGTCCATGCTGCCTTCTCCTTGGTGGTACGCCGACATCGCCGTTTACAATCTAGACACGCCCACCACGCAGAACATCTTATTGAACGCTACGTGGGTGACTTTGAAAGCTGGGTTCCAGACTGGTCCAACGCTTTCATCCATCATATGGGACGGTCCTATTTTGCAGGTGCTGTTCGACCGCGAGCAGGTCGTAGACGCGCGCGTTACGCTGCACTGCGTGGCCAATCCGCTCGTCATGGACGACATCATCGGGTTCTCCATGGGACCGTACGCGTCGCAGGCGCAGCTGGTTGCGAAGATGGCCGCGGAAACCGGCTTGCCGGGAATTTCTCAGGCCAACGGCACGCTCAGTAGCTACGCATCGCAGGCGCTGAGCGCCAAGCAGTATCCGCGCGGCAACACCGTGTTCGGAAAGACGGGCAAATACCTGCACCAAATTGCGGACGATCAATTCATGACCACATGGCGCGATGGCAGCAAGGCGTACATATCGCAAGTTTCCAATGGAGACGTCAACCCTACTCCGAATTACGTTTATAGTCCGCCGTTTCCACCCAATAGCACTCCTGCCGGACTGCCGGCAGGCACTACGCAGAGCATAACTGGCACGCCGCGACAGACTCCGTTCGGTGTCATCTTCACTGTGCTGCTGGATCCGCGTCTAAGCGTGCAGCTTCCCCCGCTCGTCGTGCAGCTCGTACGCACGCTCATCACGCAAATCGCCGTGCAGCCGGGGCAGACAGCCGCTTCGCCTTACAGCGCCAACCTTAGTTTCTTCGTCGCGCAGGTGCGTCACACTGGTGACTCGCGCGGAAACGATTGGTACACCGAAGTAACCGGCTATGGCACGACGTACGCCTCCAATCTTTTGGACGGCGTATTCGCGGCGTCTTCGTCAGGAGCATAGAATACATGGCAACATTCGCGCCGGGTCTAACACCATCTCAGATAAACTACGCTGAGCCTTCGCAGTGGCGGCAAATCGTGAAGCAAGCGCTGGATGATACCCGCTGTGCTACGCCAGCCTTCCTTGCGGAGGACTTGAACGCATCACAGCAGACCGTTACCGTGCAGATAGCCATACAGGAGCGCGTGCGACCGGCAAATGGAGCCGCGCAGTGGTGGGACGTGCCACCGATCGTGAACGTGCCCATCGTGGTGCCGCGCGGCGGAGGCTACAGCATAACGTTGCCACTCAAGAAGGGCGACCAAGGATTGCTCGTGTTTTGCGATACGTGCTTCGACAACTGGTGGGTTAACGGTCAGCAGAACGCGCCACCGGCCTACAATGTTTCATCTCCGTCCGGCTCGCAGCGTCAGCTAGAGGTGCGTCGCCACCACGTCCATGACTGCGGCTTCTTGCCCGGCATGTGGAGCCAGAACAACCTGCTCAGCGACTACGCCACAGATTCCTTGCAAATACGCTCCGACGACGGCGCGACGAGCATAGACGTGTCGGCCTCCGGCGTCCGCGTAAAGGGAACGTCCATTACGGCTGCGAACGGCGGAACGGCACTGGCGCTCGTCAACGACAATTTCTATCAATGGTTTGTTGACGTTTACATGCCTTCCGTGCAGTACAAGACGACGCAACCGCCAGTACCGACAAATCCAGAAACAACCATACTGAAAGGTCAGTGATGTCGACCGCGCCTACGATTCAATATCTTCGACTAGACGACCAAAACGATCCGACGTTCGACCCGACCGCGAACTTGACAGACGCGGAAGCCGTCAACCAGGCCATTCTCACGCGGTTGCGCCTGTTTCTCGGTGAATGGTGGGAGGACGCCAACCTTGGCTTGCCGGTATTCCAGTCCATACTGGGCCAGCTCGCCTCGTCGCAGGGCATCGCGGCTATGACCTTAGCCGTGCAGCAGAACGTGGAAGACGCTCCGTACGTCACGAGCGTCAGTCCGTTGAACGTCAACTTCAGCGACGGAATTCTAACTATCACCGGAACCGCTTACACGCAGTTCGGTCCGGTAGCTATCAATACCGCGCCCGCACTAAGCGTGGCCGGGATAGGTACTTAAGTATATGAGCACACCAGCGTATTTTCCACCCTCTATCGGACCGTCCGGTCTGCAGGTGCCCTCTTACCAGGCCATCATGGCCGACAATTTGCAGTCGTTCCTGAACATATACGGCGCGAACCAGTATGTGGCGCCAGACTCAGCCATCTACCAGCTGCTGAGCGCGCTCTCCATAAAGCAGGCCGACGTAAATTTGGCGTTGCAATTGGCATACAACCAGTCATCGCCGCAAACCGCCGTAGGCGCTGGTTTGGACCGGCAGGTGAAAATGAACGGGCTGGCGCGCGAGCCTTTCACGTTCTCCACTGCACTACTTACTGTAACGGGCGTGGTAGGCACCGTAATTGTCAACGGGTTTGCGCAGGACCAGCAAGGCAACCTTTGGTCGCTTCCAAGCTCGGTTACAATTCCTGGCGGCGGCTCTATCAGTGTGATATCCACTTGCACCACGCCCGGAGCGGTCACTGCAGAGCCTGGAACCATCAACATCGTCAACACGCCTACTGCCGGCTGGCAGTCCGTGACCAACGCCACAGCCGCTACAGCCGGTGAGCCGATAGAACCAGATTCGCAGCTGCGCGCGCGGCAAGCGGTATCGGTGGCGCTACCGTCGGTAACGCCTTTGGCGTCTACAATAGCCGCCGTATTGGCGGCCAAGGGCGTTATCAGGGTGGCACCGGGTTATCCTACGCCAGGCGGAGGCCCTGGGTCTTCCATTGAGAATCCGACCGGTGCCGTAGACAGCTGGGGGAATCCGCCGCATTCTATTTCCATCGTGGCCGAGTGCACCAACACGCAAACGGTCGCCGAGGCGATTTACACCAAGAAAACAATAGGCTGCTTCACCAACGGTACTACAACGGTTCCTGTGGTCGACTCGACTACGGGGGTTACGGAGGACATCAGCTTCTACCAGCCAACCAACGTGCCGATCTACATCAGTGTTACACTTGTCGGGTACGGCAACACGGTAACTTCCGCCACCATCGCGGCTGTTCAAACTGCCTTGGTCAATTATCTCAATGGACTCGCCATCGGCGAGACAGTGTCGGTGGGAGCGCTCTACTTCGAGGTGATGAAGGTGAACTCCAACATAAACGCTCCGACGTTCGGCACTTCTTCGCTGTTCGTGGGAACGGCTCCTTCGCCTGCCGGTACGGTGGATGTTCCGATGCCAAATTTTTACTACAGCGCGCAAGGCATAGCGGCCAACGTGGTGGTGCTGACTTGAGTGCTAACCCGTACTACGGAGTACAAGGCTACGGCACGGGTGGTTACGGCAACGAGCCGATTGAGAACCTGCCGTTTGGGTACTATCTCTCCATACTAACGCACCAGTATGCGCCGCCGTCCTCGCCCAAGCTCAACGCCCTGCTGCAAGTATTGCTGCGAAAATTCGACGATGTTTCGCAGGTTTTGGTCAAGATGGACACCGCGCTGGATCTAGATGTGGCGGAAGGCGCGCAGTTAGACATGCTTGGCGCGACCGTAGGAGCGAGCAGGACTGTCGAATTTCAGCCGAGCGGCGGCGTAAGCCCGGTTCTGGACGATTCCACCTACCGTATCTACATTAAGGCCAAGATAGCTCAAAATCAATGGGACGGCACGATCAGCAGTCTGTACGGGATTTGGCAGGCGCTGTTTCCCGGCGGCTCCATTATCATCATTGACAACCAAAACATGACGGCTGACATAACGCTCAAAGGTACGTTCACTTCCATAATCCAAGACCTTATCACCAACGGCTACATTGTACCAAGGCCGGAGGGGGTTCTCTATACGTATCTGTTCGGCACACTGCCGTTCTTCGGATTTGGCACGTCGCCCGGATTCATAGCCGGATTCGGCGAAGGGCATTGGGTGTAACTCAAGCAATGAAAGGTGGCAGTACAAATGGCTGGAACCACAAACGCGCTTCAGTGGAATCCCACTGCGGCCAACCAAGAAACAGACGCGCAGTACGCGGCGGATTCGCAGAGAGCCGGAGGGGCAACGAACCCCTCCGTCTTCGAAGCCGAGCTGGCCAATAAATTGTTCTACCAAACAACGACGTACGTCACAGCGCTGTTTCAAGCATTCGCGGCCAAGGGATTCACCACTTCTGACTCCAATCTGTCGACGCTGACCGCGCAATGCGCCAACTTCCTGACAACGGCGGACACCAAGCCGCTGCAGACCAATGTGGCGTTCTCTTCCACGCCAGTGTTCAACGGCAGTGCCGCGCAAAGCATCCGATTCGTGCTGAGCGGAAACGTGACCAGCTCTACGTTGATCAATGTGCCTCCTGCCGGCACCTTGCTTACGTTCTTCATCGTGAGCACCAGTCCAGGCAATTTTAGCTTTGCGTGGCCTAGCAATGTAATAGATGCTAGGAATGTCAAGACGCAGAGCGATGGCGATCTATTCACACAGCAATTTATATCGGACGGATCCAATTTCTACGCCGCCGAGACGTTCTTGGCGGTATCCAATGCGCTGATAAACAACGCGCAAAATTCGGCCAACACCGCGCTGGCGCAAATAGCCGCCTTGAACTTTACCGCCACAAAGGCGGCTAACGGTTCGCAGAGTCTGCCGAGCGGCCTGATCATCAAATGGATGCAAGGAGGCGCGCTCAGCGGTAGCCAGAACGGCGTGGTGTTCTCTTCTAGCTTCGCTTCTGCGTTTCCCAGCACTTGCTTGTGGGCGCATACTGGTGGGTTCGCCTCTGGCTCTGATTACGGTGAGATGCCGGTGTGGAGCACAGTGGGCTGGAATGCCAGCTCCGTATCGTACTACTACCAACGCAACGCAGACCATGGCGGCATGACGGTGTCTCCGCTCATCATAGCGATTGGATTTTAGGGAGGCGTAGAAGCATGGCCAGCGAAACTTCCACGCCCAATATCGGGCTTCAGATACCAGCATTCAATCAGGCAAATTGGCAGGTTCCCACAAACTTTAACTGGAATTTGCTGGACCAGATATTCGGAGGAGAGATAACGGTTCCGGCCTTGTCCGTAGCCAACTTCATCATCACCAATATCGGGCTTCAGATGGCCAACTCCTTCACGGTAGAGGTGCCTACCGGGGTGGTGCCGGGCAATGTGTACACTCTGGCCAACGTGCCGTCGGTTCTGTTTGGATTCTACTGGAACGGCGTGTTCCAGCGACCAGGCGTTGACTACACAAGGTCAGGAGCAGTCATAACATTCATTTCCTCCGCCACATCGGCGGGAGACAACGTTTACGCGGTCTACATGAAGTAGACGAAGAGGGCGCAATGAAACTGCTGTATACGATGCTGCTTTTCCTAAGCTTCATTAGAATTGGCGGCTGCCAGACACGGATAGACCCGGCCAGCCAGATTTGGTGGCCCGGAGTCACTGGCACCGCCGATCCCGCGCTTCCGTGCACCGCCGCCAACTACGGCCAGCCGTACACCAACACGGCGGACAGCACGCAATTTATTTGCTCTACAGGCGGTTGGGAGCAGATTTCTGGCGGCGCAGTAAGCAGTGTATTCGGGCGCACCGGCAGCGTGATCGCCGCCACTGGCGACTATTCCTTTGCGCAGCTAGCAGGCAAGATGAATTTCGCCACACAAGGTGTTGGCCTAGTGTCTGTACTCAACGGCGGTACTGGTACTTCCACGCCTTCGCTGGTGCAGGGCGCTAATATAACCATTACTGGTACGTGGCCTAACCAGACTATCAATTCCACCGCGAGCGGTATGGTGTTCCCCTCCGCCGGTGTTGCGGTGTCTTCTGGAACTGCTTGGCTAACCTCTCTGAGCACGCCGTCAGGAGACTTGGTAGGCACAACTGGCACGCAGGCGCTTACGAACAAAACTTTGGACGGCGTATCGCCAACCACCATGAGCTTCTTGGACGCCACTAGCTCCGTACAGACGCAACTGAACGGAAAGCAGGCTGCTGGCAGCTACATCACTGGACTGTCCGTTGTTTCTGCCAATGGTTTTACTGGAACAGCTACATCCTCAACCACTCCTGCAATTACTCTTGACGTGGACGGTGCGCACTATCTGCCGCTTCTCACCGACGAGGTCAATTGGAACGCCAAAGCCTCGCTTTCCTCTCCTTCGTTCACAGGCACGCCAACTGCGCCAACCGCGCCGCTCGGCACCAATACCACGCAAGTAGCCTCCACCGCGTTCGTGCTGGCCAATCTCCCAACCATAACCTTTCCGGCTAGCGGCGTCGCCGTATCGAGCGGAACCGGCTGGGGCGCATCACTGGTCGCCCCGAGCGGAGCCTTGGTCGGTACCACCGATTCGCAGACACTGTCCAATAAGACACTGGTGGCGCCCGCGCTTGGAACTCCTTCTTCTGGTACGCTCACGAACGTCACCGGACTGCCTCTTACTACCGGGGTCGTAGGTTTGCTGCCAATTGCGAACGGTGGAACCGGCACCTCCACGCCTTCGCTGGTGCAGGGTGAGAACATCACCATCACAGGTTCCTGGCCGAACCAAACGATAACCGCCAGCGCCACGGCGGCTACGGCTTTCTCCGCCATAACTGGTGCCACTAATACGGCAGCTGCCATGGTGGTTGGCACCGGGGCCAGCCTAACCGCCGCAGGTTCAGGCACCATCGCGGCCACTTCAGCGCCATACAGCGGCCTTACCGGCGACGTGCCAACGTGGAATCAAAACACCACCGGCACCGCCACCAATCTTTCTGGGACTCCTGCGTTGCCCAACGGTACGACCGCCACCACGCAGACCACCGGAGACGACACAACCAAGCTGGCCACTGACGCGTTCGTGCTGGCCAACGCCTACATACTGCCGCAAGCCACTACATCCGTGCTTGGAGGCGTCAAATGCGATGGCACCACGATCGCCTGTGCTTCTGGCGTAATCAGCGCCATTGGCGGAGGGGCGGTGTATCCCAGCGGTTCGGGCATTCCTGTGGTTGTCTCTGGCAGCTCGTGGGGCACGACGGTTGCAGCTCCTACAGGAACAATTGTGGGCACGACCGATACGCAGGCGCTGACCAACAAGACGCTAGACGGCGTGACGCCGACTACGATGGGGTATCTGGATGCTACCAGTTCGATTCAGACGCAGCTGAATGCCAAACAGGCAACGCTAGCCTTGACCACGACAGGAACCAGTGGATCATCCACGCTCACTGGAGCGACGCTGAATATTCCGAATTATACCTACACGCTGCCGCAGGCCACCACATCCGTGCTTGGAGGAGTGAAGCCGGACGGTACCACATGCACGACGACCGCAGGCGTACTGACTTGCCCTGGAAGCGGCGGAATTTCCGGACTAACGACCGGATATATCCCGGTCGCCAGTTCGGCTACCGCCATTGGCAACTCGCACATCGACGATGGTGCGACCGCAACAGGAGTCGTCACCTCTACTGAGCCTATTATCGCTCCAGGCTTCGGAACATCAGGGACAACGCCAGGCAAACTCAGCCTCGTGGCTGGTACGGGTAGCATACCGTCGCTGGCAGCTAACTCGGCTGGTTTCGCCGGACCTGCAACAGGCGGTACGGCCTATCTCTACAAACTACCGGCAACGGCGGTAGCTGGGATACTTCATGCCGCCGCGCCAGGCACGGTGGACGGAGTAAACGAATCGGCCATCACATCTTCACTGGTATCATTGACGGCAGACGTAACCGGTGCGCTGCCAAACGCAAACCTCGCCAATCCTTCCACAACCGTAAACGGCGTGACCTGCACCCTCGGCAGCACCTGCACGGTTACGACGAGCGGCATTGCCAACACGACAACCACGGTGGGAACGACGGCTATCGCGGCTGGCGCCTGCACCAGCGCGACGACGGCGACCATGACGGGCGTCATGACCACCTCGGTGTTCATCTTCACTCCGAATGCGGACGTCTCGGGCGTGACGGGCTGGGGATCTACGGGAGGCCTGGCGATTGTGGCATGGCCTACTGCGAACACGCTGAACTACAAGGTGTGCAACCAAACGGCAGGCTCAATCACGCCGTCTGCCTCGGTGACGTTCAATGTGGGGGCACGATGATTCGGATTCTCGCAGTTCTGTCGCTGATGCTGCTCTATGGGCAGGAGGGAGCTTTTGCGCAGTTCACCGTGCCGATGCACACTGGCGCGCTAGCCGCAGCTCCGGCAACCGGCATCGCCTACGTCACGACCTGCGACTCGGGCGGAAGCGGCGTAACCAGCGATTCTTGTACTGTCACAGGGGTTCCTGCCGGTAGCGTCATTCTGTTCATGGCGAACGGTAGCGGCGCGGCTATATCTGGGACCGACTCCGCAGGCGGAACTGTCAGCCAGATCGGGACAAATCAAACATGGGATGCGGGCAGCGCAGTCGCCAATCTTTGGTATGTTGCCAATGCCTCTGCCGGTACCCACACACTGACAGCCCATTTTGCCGGATCTGTCAACTTTACCCGCTTTCAGGTGATGGTGTTTTCGGGAGCGAATACATCGTCTCCCATTGACACTTCGGCGATCGCAGCCGGCAGCGGCACGGCGGCCAGCAGCGGAAACATGACGACCGCCAATGCGAATGAGATGCTGGTCGGATTTATCGTCGGCACGTCCGCGACAGGAATTACGCCTGGTTCGCCGCCGACCTTCACTCTTGTCCAGGCCGGCACTGGCGTTTATTTTGCTGCGGAATATGCCATTGCGGGCACGACCGGAAGCTATGCGGCGACGGCTGGACTTACGCCCTCAGTGCAGTGGGTGGTATTAGCGGCGGCACTCAAACAATGAAGAAACTACTTCTCGCTCTTATTCTTTTCCCCCACTGTTTGCTGTACGCGCAGACACTCGTAAGCCTGACTGTTTCGCCTACGGGGGCTTCGTTGCAAACTGGAAGCACGATAACGATCACGCCGACGTGTACCTACTCCGATAATTCAACGGACAACTGCGCCAACGCGGGCGGCGCGACCTTTACTTCGTCGCGCTTTACCTCCTTGACAGTATCCAGCGGCGGGGTAGCGACACAGGTGAGCGACCCCGGAGCCGGAGCGTCGACCAGCGGCGTGGTGGTTACACAGGCAGGCTCGCTGAAGGCGACGACCTATATCTTCGGCCAGCACCCCGGAGATACGTGGTATCAGTTTCCCACTCCCGATCTAAATAACTACATCTTCAAGTGGATGATATCGCCGCCAGCGCCCTCTTTGAATGTGGTCGTCGGTTCCACAGTAACGGTTGGGTCGGCAATTCTCGTCAACAACGCTACGACCGGAACCGGCTCGCAGTTTTCCAAGAGTTGCAACTATAGCTCGTCTGACCCAACCAAGGCCACGGTGACGCAGTATGGAATGGTGACGGCGGTAGGCGTCGGGTCGGTGACTATCACATGCGGTCGCGCAGGCGATGCGGTCTTCGGCAACTCAACCGACGCAGGGTGGGTTGCCCCAGGCACGACCGTCACGCTAAATGTCGTGAACGGGGGCACGAGTAATCAGACATGGTATGTGCGCCCTGACGGCGGAACTCCGTATACGGCAACCAGTACGAATGGGCAATGCACTGGGCTTTCCGATGCGCCTTATCCTGGTACGGTATCTGCGGAGTGGCGTCCGGCGACTGCGTACGCTCTTGGCGCTACCATCACTCCGACGAACAGTCTTTACTATCAGACCGTGACCACTGCAGGCACCAGTGGTACCACAACCTATCAACCTACGTGGGGAACGACGACGACCGATGGAACCGTTGTCTGGACGCAGGGAGCGGTTTATCCAAAGGATCAGGCTTGCGCATTGGGAAACATTCGCTATTTGTGGTCAGACGAAACCACGTACCTGCAACATCAATGGATGATCTCGGGAGGAGACACAGTCATTGTGCGGCAGAACCCGAACGGATACGATACGGGAGCCTACGCCCCAGCATCGACGCCGTACGCTACGCCGGTCAACTGCGTGGGCAATGAAGGCGAATGCTATATGCCGACAGTGCCGTCCGGAACTGCGGCACAGCACACGCGCATTCTCGGGGAGAACTATGCGAGCTGCCACTCCGATTCCGCGAAGACCCTGCTGGACGGGACCTGGGGCGCGAGCTTTGTCTTCAATGTAAAGGATTCGCAGTATGTCGATATCGCTTGTTTTGAAGTTACGGATCGGGCGGCCTGCGGGGGGAACAGCTTTTTTACCAATACCTGCCATTCTTCGATGAGCTATGCGGCGAACGGAATTGTGCAAAGCGCGCTGACATCAAACGTCAACTATACCGATCTTTATATCCATGGACTGAGCAACGGCGGCATTTACGGAGCTACGGGGAAAGACATTGTGGCGGACCATATCACGCTCAGCGGATTGCCGTCGGGCGGCGGCGTCATCGACATGGATGACGACACCTGGAACTCCGGAAATATGTCGGTCGCGGGCGGTTTTACGATGACCAATTCGCTGACGCAGTTTGGCGGATGCGTCGAGCAATACCCGATTACCCTGGCCTATCCTTTCATTGAGTGCCGTGACCAATCGACGGCCAACATCAGCCCGGATGGTCTTGGAACTGCCGCGACGACGGGCGATTGGGACTTCGACCACGATATATGGTTCTTTAATTTTCAGGATGGGTTGGATCTGCTCCACTCCGGAATGCAGTCCTTGACCGTGACCAATTCGCAGAGCATCGCGAACGACGGGCAGGCGTACAAGATCGGATCGGCGGCAAATGTGACGATGCGAAACGATTTCGCAGAGGTCAACTGCAATCGCGTCTTGTACGTTATCGGAGACATGCCTGCGAGCGCGATTGTACCCGGCGTGACGCCGTGCCGAGCTGAAGCGGACGGCATCCCAATGTCGATGACAGATATCGGAGCGTACTACTTCCAGTCCAACACTTATGTAGGGTACAACTCCACACCGTTCGACCTGATGTGCGATGGCAACTATGACTATTGCAACCACGCGACTGCGGCGTTTCAGGACGATACTGTGCTTGGCTACTCAGATCCGTTGTGGACGGTAGGCGGCGGACAGTTGCCTGCATTGTTTTATCTCAACAATGCGAGTTCTGCAAATATGCCTCCATTGACGGGATGGAGCGTACGCGACCACAACAATTTCTACAACCTGCGGACGGGGGCTTGCCCGAGTACGCTGAACGCAGGCGAGACCTGCACGACGAACCCGGCGTTCACCGGCCAACCCGCTTCTCCTATCTCTGCCGAATCGCAGTTGGACAACTACAACATTGTGCCGAGCACAGGAAGCCCGCTGCTGGGGGCGGGAACCGGGTATACGGGCATTCCAGCAACCGACATCTTCGGTGTAGCCCGGCCAGACCCGCCGAGCATTGGGGCTGCCGAGAACCCGTCAACGACGGTGATCTTTAGCGGCGGAGCAATGCTCAGTGGAAAGACGCAATGAATCTAGCGACACAAAAGGAATGGTAAATGAAGAAAATTTTAGCGCTGCTGTGCTTTATCGTAGCCGTAACCGCGCCTTGCGTCGGGCAGAACCAGGTGAACCCGGCCTCGCAGGTGCGCTGGCCGGCAGTCACCGGAGTCGTCGATCCCGCGCCTCCGACATGGGCATGCGCGCCCGCCAACTACGGACAGCCGTACACCAACACCGCCAGTGGCGACAATTTCGTGTGCGCGGCGGCTGGGTGGGTGAAGGTGTCCAGCAGCGGCGAGGGAACTGTGATCGCCTCCCCGCAGTTTCGCATGTTCCTTCAGCCAAGTGCCGGAACTCAGGCGACGGCGCAGGGGGCGGCGATAGGCCAAAACGGCGTCGCCCCCATGATGCAAGGGCAGATAAACAGTGACCTCTACGCCACCGGCAGCGGCGGAAACGGCGTCAGCAACGCGCTCGCCAGCAGCGATTGCACCGTAGTGGGCTGCCTTCTCAACCGTCCGCAGACTTCGACCGACACCGAGAATATCTGGAGTTTGTTGAATAGCGCATCCGAGTATACCCATGCGACCGACTCGAAATACGGTGCTTTCAGCAACTACTTCTGGAACGCGGGACTGAACCAGAGCGGCGTGGTAGAGCGCGACGCGAACCCCAATGTCTGCTTCTGGAAGGACCAGTTACAGCAACTGCAAAGCAATATGAACTGCCGCCCGACCTACAGCACCTATTCGAGCTTCGGAAGATACGGGCAGGGATCGATCCCCGTCAGCGAGGCAGAAGACAGCATCTACGGCATGTTCGGTCGCGGCATCGGGCAGCTTCACGGCGGCAGGTTCTATGCCTACAGCGTCGGTGACAAGGCGCTCCAGGAACAGTATATGTACTACCGGGGCGGCACGATCCAAGGCTCCGATGAGGGCGACGAGGGCGTCTACATCGGCATGGTGGAGGACACCCCGCCGAGCGGGGTGGTGACGACCGGAGGAACGGGAACGACCGACATCACGGTCAACTTCACGGCAAGTGCCGGGCACCAGGCCGACGGCCATATACTGATGGACACGCAAAGTCCTGAAACGTCGGGGTTGATCGTATCGCAGACGGTTGGATCGGCCAACCTGCCCAACACCGCGACCACCAGCGACACCCATGCGGTCAATACGGGCTATGCCGTGACCACGGCGAGTTGCGGCACCTATACGGCGCGGAACAATCCGACCGTTTCGACATGCGCCATCACCGGGCTTGTGGGCGCGTTTACGGCCGGGCCTGCGTGCGTCGCCGACTGGAAAAACCCGGAGCAGATCAGGATCACGGCCACCGCGTCCGGCACGATTACTGCCGGATTCACGCTGGTCCATCCTGCCGGAACCGCGATCGAGCAGGGAGGGCTTTGCGGCGACTACGTCGTGATGGGCAACGGCAGCAGCACGCCGCTGGCCGCGCCGATCACTGCCGTGACCAGTTACGCGATCGTCGGCTCGCCGACCGCGACCACCTTCGACTATGTTGTGGTGTACAAGTCCGGGCAGGACGGAAAGCTGCAAATCCGCGTGCCGTCGCTGCCGACCGAGACGATTCGCGGCACAATCACGCGCAACTCGAACGTCGTCAGCATCACGAACCCGGGCGGCAATACGGCGTTTGCTTACAACGGCTACGTCGCTCCTTCGGCGGCGGCGATCACCGTATCGGGCGCGACGCCTTCGGACCTGAACGGGACCGTGACGGGAACGGTGGTGACCCCCAGCACGATGACGTGGAACCAGACCGGAGCGAATGAAACCGGCAGCGGCGGCACGATCAGCGTGGCCGGGCTGAACAACTACTTCGCCTATTGCGGAGCTGAGACGGTCGGAGATCCGGGCGTACTGTTGAGCAGCACATCGCAGACCGCGCAGACGGGAGAGCTTTACCTGGAGCCGAACCATTGTTCGTGGGCGGCCAATGACAGCGTGGTGCAGCCTAATTTCTACTCGCAGTCGCTCACGGCGCAGCGGACGATTTTGAGCGGATTCACCCCTGATATTCAAGGCGGCGGATCAATGGCCCCGTCCCTGCTGGAGGTGAGCGGAGCCGCCTACAGCGGACAGACATTGAACTATGTTCAGGATTTAGACCTCCCCGCCCAGTATCAGGGCTACGGCGGAACCTTTGTGCCCCACAAATACTTCAACAGCACGGACATATATGACAACCTGTTCAACCTGAGATACGCGCCGGCGAACGGGAAGACGCTTTTCACGATCGGATGCGATCCGGGAGGGTGCAGCTCCAACAACTATGATTGGACTGTCTTTCAGCTTACCGGGACCAGCGGGTCTAACTACTTCGATTTCAGTCCCGCGAACAACTACTTCTACGTCGCGAACTCCGGCCTTTTGAGCGGCACCTACATGGGGGCGCAGTCAGCCATCGGTGTAAGCGGGCAAGTGAGCCACGGCTTCGTGCTGCCCGGAACGGCGGCACCCTACACCTTCTACTTCACCGCAGTGGGGCAGTCGAACACGACGGCGGTGCTTGGCACTGGAACGCCCGGCGATTCGAGCGGCACGCTGGGCATGAAGACGCTGGATTCGGCCAACATCGTGGCCGGAGCGCCCGCGCCCGCCAACTTCACGGTCTTCAACGGCGGGACCAGCGGCTCGACGACCTACACGTATGCCTGCACCGCAGTGACTGCCAACGGCGAGTCGACGGCGGGGACGGGTACGACGGCGACCGGCAATGCCACGCTGAGCGCGACGAACTACAACTCAATTGCGTGCGCGGGCGTGCCCGGAGCGCAGAGCCTGAACATCTACCGCACGTCCGGAGGCGCGACGCAGGGCAAGATCGGGAGCGCGCCCAATGGAAACACAAACAACAATGCGGTGGTTCAATTTCAGGATACGGGGCTGGCGGGGGACGGGACTTCACCGCCGGGAGCGAATACGACGGGCAGATTTACGGGATACGGTTCGACGGCGAACTTTACCATCGGCGGGTCGCCGATCTGCACCGTGGCCAGCGGCTGCGGGGGTTCGATGGTCTATCCGGGCGCGGGCGTCGCGGTGTCGACGGGAAGCGGATGGGGGACGTCGATTGCGGCGGCGAATATACCGCTGCTGAACGCAAGCAATACGTTTACTGGGACGGCGAATACCTTTAATGGGATTTTGAATATAAATTACGGCTCTTCCCTTGTGATGTTGTCAACCCCCGCAACCTCGGCATCCCCTCTTGTCGATAGCGACATCTTCAACATTCATGGAAGCTATTGGGATGGAATCTCGGCACAGGATACCTTCTGGACAATTCAGAACGTAATGTCCAATTCGTCCAATCCGACCAGTACGCTTACATTCTCTCCACCGACCTCTAATCCGCCAGGAGGATTCTCTGTAGCCGTTCCAGCGTTGCAGATCACTAAAAATCTCGTCAACAATGTCGGTATGCAGATGGCCAGCGGGGCGGGCTGCGCGATCACGGCTGGCGCCGTCGGCAACACTTGCACAGGCTCGATCACGCTGCCCGTGGCGGAACCGGATACGTCGTACTCGATCACCGGATGCTCGGTGGTGAACCCTTCCGACGGCGCTGTGACGG
>Ga0164242_10000407_pt1 | contig 52755 bp, 49 predicted proteins | sample OricomgcompostMG_FD_108783 | JGI IMG/M metagenome (GOLD analysis project Ga0164242, IMG submission 108783) | Miracle-Growth compost microbial communities from Emeryville, California, USA - Original compost - Miracle growth compost (MG) ...
CACGGCGTCGCTCAGGCCCAGCTCGGAGAAGGCAGGGTTCGTTTCCTCGGCGTCCATCCCTCAACGCTAGCGCCACGGCGTTTCGGAGGGTTCTACCGGTTTCGCCGCGCCCTTTCTCGATAGCTTGGAGTGCAGCGATCGGCGGTTTGCCTTTTGTGTACAACGGACCCGAGAGGGTCGCCGATCGGACGGGGGCCGTGTGGCCACATCCATCTCCACCGCAGAACTCCGCGAGGGGCGCCTGGGCGCGATCCGCGCCACGACCGCGAAGAGCAGCCATGCCGGCGATCCCGCCGTGTCATACACCGAGGTGTCGCGCGCGGTGAAGGCCGGCGGCCTGCTGCGCCGGGCGCGCTGGTTCTACCTTCTGCTGGCCACAGGGCTGCTCGTCGCGCTCGCCGCGGATGTCACGGGCATGGCGCTGCTCGGCCCGAGCTGGTTTCAGCTGATCCTCGCCGGGGTCCTCGGCCTGATCCTCACGCAGTTCGCGTTCTTCGCGCACGAGGCGGCCCACCGGCAGGTGATGTCCTCGGGGCCGGCGAACGACCGCGTCGGCCGCTTCATCGGCACCTTCGTGATCGGCATGAGCTACGCGTGGTGGGTGAACAAGCACACGCGGCACCATGCGAACCCGAACCAGATCGGCAAGGACCCGGACATCGCGATCGACACGATCTCGTTCATCGAAGAGGATGCCGCGAAGCAGACGGGCTTCCTCGCCTGGCTCACGCGCCGCCAGGGGTACCTGTTCTTCCCGCTGCTGTCGCTCGAGGGCCTCAACCTGCACTGGACCTCGTTCCGTCTACTTGCGGCGCCCGAGCCCGTGAAGCACCGCGTCACCGAGATCGCGCTCATCTCGGCACGGTTCGGCATCTACCTCGGCCTGCTGTTCTGGTTCTTTCCGCCCGCAATCGCCGGCGCGTTCCTCGGCGTGCAGCTCGTCGTCTTCGGCGTCTACATGGGCGCGTCGTTCGCCCCCAACCACAAGGGCATGCCCATCATCCCGGAAGGGGTCAAGCTCGACTTCTTCTCGAAGCAGGTGCGCACCTCCCGCAACATCACGGGGGGCTGGTGGGCGACCGCCCTGTTCGGCGGCCTCAACTACCAGGTCGAGCACCACCTCTTCCCGAGCATGGCGCGCCCGCACCTGTCGAAGGCGCGCGTTCTCGTTCGTGAGCACTGCGCTTCGCGCGGAGTCCCGTACACTGAGACGACGCTGGCGGAGTCATACGGCATCGTCATCGCCTATCTGAATAGAGTCGGGCTGCAGGCACGGGACCCGTTCGCCTGCCCCGTCATCGCCCAATACCGGCGCGCATAGCGCCCTCGAACTGCGCTGCGGCGCCCACCAACGTCGGTGGAAGCCACAGCCCCTCACCGTCCACGGCGCATCGCCGGGGCACAGACGGGTCGCGATCGCGGCCTGGGAATACGAAAGAAAGATGACGACATGGCCACTGGCACTGTCAAATGGTTCAACTCCGAGAAGGGCTACGGCTTCATCGCCCCCGACGACGGCACGCCCGACGTCTTCGCCCACTTCTCCGCCATCGCAGGCGGAGGCTTCCGCAATCTGGAAGAAGGCCAGAAGGTCGAATTCGACACCGAGCGCGGCCAGAAGGGCCCGCAGGCCGCCAACATCCGTCCTGTGGCGTAACCAGGGCTGATCTGGCTGTGGCCGGGCCGAGGGATTCCCCTCGGGCCCGGCCACAGCTGTCTCTACCGCCGCCCTACGCCGCGGCTCGGCTGGCTCAGCGCCGTGAGCGCAGCAGCGCGAAGGAGCGCGGCGCGAGCGTCAGACGCCGGGCCACGTCGACGCCGAGACCCTCGTCGCTCGTGAGCTCGAGCCGCCACGGCTTGTGCGGCGCACTCGGCAGCGAGAACTCCACCCCGTTCTCTGCCGCGTTCATCAGCAGCGCGAACGAGTCGCGCCTCACGTGGCCGAGCACGAAGGCGATCGCGCGCATCTCGGGCCGCTGCCAGTCGCCGCCCGTGAACCGCCGGCCGTCCGCGCGTCGCAGGTCGACCGTGCGGGGGCTGCCGGTTCCCGGCGCCGCGCGGTACCAGTCCGGGCGCAGCGCCGGCTCCGCGCGCCGCAGTGCGATGAGGCGCCGCGTCAGCTCGGTGAGGTCGTCGTCGCCGTGCTCCCAGTCGAACCACGACGTCTCGTTGTCCTGGCAGTAGGCGTTGTTGTTGCCGCCCTGCGTGCGACCGCGCTCGTCCCCGCCGAGGATCATGGGGACCCCGGCTGACAGCAGCACCGTCGCAAGCAGGTTCTTGCGCTGCCTGGCGCGCACCGCGTTGATCTCCGGATCGTCGGTCGGGCCTTCCGCGCCGTAGTTGGCGGAGCGGTTGTCGGATTCCCCGTCCGCTCCGTCCTCCCCGTTCGCCTCGTTGTGCTTCTGCTCGTAGCTCACGAGGTCCGCGAGGGTGAAGCCGTCGTGCGCGGTGACGAAGTTGACGCTCGACAGCGGGGAGCGGCGGGACGCCTCGTAGACATCCGGGCTGCCGAGCACGCGTTGCGCGAAGGTGCCGAGCATGCCGGGGGTGCCCCGCCAGAAGTCGCGCACGTCGTCGCGGAAGCGGCCGTTCCACTCGGACCAGTCGGCGGGGAATCCGCCCACCTGATAGCCCGCGAGATCCCACGGCTCGGCGATCATCTTCGCCGACGCGAGCGTCGGGTCCTGATGGATCAGGCTGAGGAACGCGCTGTGCACGTCCGCCCTGCCGTCCTGTCGCGTCAGCGTCGTCGCCAGGTCGAAGCGGAATCCGTCGACATGCATCTGCGTCACCCAGTAGCGCAGCGAGTCCATGATCAAGGCGAGTGCGGCGGGATGCCCGACATTGAAGCTGTTGCCCGTTCCGGTGGTGTCGAAGTAGTGCGCCGGGTCGTCTTCGACGAGCCGGTAGTACGACGGGTTGTCTAATCCCTTGAAGCTGAGCGTGGGGCCGCGGTCGTTGCCTTCGGCCGTGTGGTTGTAGACGACGTCGAGGATGACCTCGATGCCCGCCCGGTGCAGCGCGGCCACCATGCCCTTGAACTCGTCGACCTGCCCGAGCGGATCGGTCGCCGCCGCGTACTCGGGGTGCGGAGCGAGGAACGCGAGGCTGTTGTAGCCCCAGTAGTTGCGCAGCCCCTTCGAGAGCAGGTGCTCGTCCTGCGCGAAACGATGCACGGGCAGCAGCTCGACGGCGGTGACGCCGAGGCTGAGCAGGTAGTCGATCGCCACCGGGTGGGCGAGGCCCGCGTAGGCTCCGCGCAGCTCTTCCGGAATCCCCGGCATCCGCTTCGTGAAGCCCTTCACGTGCATCTCGTACACGACGGTCTCGTCGAGCGGCACGAGCGGCGGCCGATCGTCGCCCCAGTCGAAGGACCGGGGGTCGGTCACGACGCCGAGAACCGTGCTGCCGGCGCCGTCCGTCTCGTCCTTGCGCGACGGGTCGGCGAGATCGTGGGAGAAGAGCGCCTGGCCCCAGCTGAGCTCGCCCGTCGTGGCGGTCGCGTACGGGTCGAGCAGCACTTTTGCCTCGTTGAAGCGCAGACCGGATGCTGGGTCCCAGGGCCCTGCGACGCGAAGGCCGTAGCGCGTTCCCGGCCTCACCCCCGAGACCGTGCCGTGGAAGAGGTGGCCCGTGCGCTGGTCGAGCTCGGTCCGTCGCTCGCGGCCGTCGTCGTCGAAGACGCAGACCGTCACCCGGTCGGCGTGCTCGCTGTAGACAGCGAACTCGGCGCCGCCTTCGATGAGACGGACGCCGGGTGATCGTGACGGGTGGCGGCGGGACGGGGTCACGCGCGCCGGTTCCCGATCAGGAGCTCGGCCGCGCGGTCGAAGGTGGTCGACTGCCCGACTTCGACGCAGCGGTCGAGCCGGGACCCGGCCAGCGCGACCCACACGCTGCCGACGCGCTCGATGTAGCCGGCGCTGTGGCCGGGCTCGCCGAGCCGGTAAAGCGACTCGCCCTGCTTCTCGACCTGCCACGTTCCGGAATCCGTCCGGTACACCGCTTTCACACTCATCTTCATCCCTCTTCGCACGCTCGAGCTCCGATGCTCTTCTCGGAACGTAGAGCCGGGAACCGCGGGGTGAACAGGCATTGACAAACGCGGCGTTCACACGAGCGGCCAGGGCACGGCGTGCCAGCTCGTGCGCGGGGCGGGGAAGCGGCCCTCGGCGAGCAGCAGCTCGCAGCGGAAGTCGAGCATCTCGATCTCCGCGGGGTCGAGCAGCTCGGCGAGGGCTGCGCCGAGGCAACCTGCGAGGGCGGCGCGGAGGGTGCGGGCGCCCGCCAGCTCGGCATCCGTCAGCTCGTCACCTGCCCAACCCCAGAGCACCGTGCGCAGCTTGTCGTCGACGTGGAAGGTGAGGCCGTGGTCGATGCCGTGCCTGCGGCCGTCCGCGAGTTCGAGGATGTGCGCGCCTTTGCGGTCTGCGTTGTTCACGATGGCGTCGAAGACGGCGATGCGCCGCAGCGCCGGCGAGTCCTCGTGCGCGATCGCGACCGGGAACGCCGGATCGCCGATGACGTCGAACACCCGTCGGAAGCCGGGCTCGGGCGGCTCCCCGGGGTCGATGAGCTCGACGGCGGGGCGGTTCGCGGTGGGTTCGCGCCACAGCTGCACCATGCCCTCGCCGAGCGGGCCGTCCCGCACGCGAGTCGGCGGCACGATGCCCCAGCCGAGCGCCTCCGAGACGAGGAACGCCGCCTCCTCGCGCTGGGCGAGGTCGCCGTCGGGGAAGTCCCACAGCGGCCGCTCGCCCGCGCTCGGCTTGTAGATCACGGGCACGTCACCGATGGCGCCGAGGAACGCGACGTTGGAGGCGGACGGGATGCGGGCGAGCAGACGCAGCTCGCCGTCGGGCACGGCCTCGGCACCCATCACGCGATCCCCCGGCCCTCGGGCACGGGAAGCTCGCCGGCGCGCGTGTTCGTCGCGAGCACCTGCGCAGTGCCGCGCTGGAAGCGGATGACCGAGACGGATGCCGGATCGACGACGATCTGCTGGAAGCGGTCGAAGGGAAGCGCCTGCGCGTCGGCGAGCACGGCCTTGATGATGTCCGCGTGCGTGACGGCGGCCCACACCGCGTCCGGGCCGAATTCCGCGTCCACGGCCCGCTCGTGGCGTGCCACCGCTGCGACGGCGCGCGCCTGCATGGCGGGCATCGCCTCGCCACCCGGGAACACCGCCGCGGACGGGGTGGCTTGGACGACAGACCAGAGCGCCTCCCGCGAGAGATCGCGGATCGCCCGGCCCTGCCAGGTGCCGTAGTCGGCTTCAGTCAGGCCGCGCTCCACGGGCGCTGCGGGCGAGCCGGTCTGGCGCGCGAGGATGGCGCGCGCGGTCTGCCGGCAGCGCAGCAGCGGACTCGAGACGACGGCGGCGAGGCGTATCGCCGCGAGACGCTCGGCGGTGCGCGCCGCCTGCTCGCGCCCGACCTCGTCCAGGCCGACGCCACCTGCGCGACCCGCGAGCACCCCGCTCGCGTTCGCCGCCGTGCGCCCGTGCCGCACCAGCAGGAGGGTGGCCATGCCGTCAGCCTAGGCAGGCGATGCGGCATCCGCGCCCGCCCGCCGTCGATCCGTCAAGGCGGTTCCGCGCTCGCCGCAGACGCCGTACTCTCAGCGCATGCTGCTGACACTGATCATCATCGCTCTGATCGTCTGGGCTGTCCTCGCCGTCCTCGGCTTCGTGATCCACGGCCTGTTCTGGCTCGCGATCATCGGCATCATTCTCTTCGTGATCACCCTCATCGTCGGCTTCATCAGGCGGGCGTTCTCGGGCCGGAGCTAGGCGACCGCACCCGCCCCTGCCAGAGCGCGAGGCCGACGGCGACCGCGACGAGCAGCCCCCCGGCCGCGGCGAACCACTCCGCCAGGTCGACCTGCTGCCGCACGAGACTGAACCTGCTCGGCAGACTGTCGAGCGCGCTCTTCAGCTCATCCGCGTTCGTCGCCCGGTGGTAGCTGCCACCCGTCGTCTTTGCGATCTGCTGCAGGGCGCGCTCGTCGATGCGCAGCGGGTTCCGGCCACCGTCGAAGCCGCCCGGGCCCGATCCGCCGAAACCGCCGCCCAGGCCGTCGTCGAGCTGGCGGCCGGGGCACACGAGCGGCGCGGGCGAGGTCGTTCCGAAGCCGATCGTGAAGACCCGCACGTGCCGGGCCGCGGCCAGTCGCGCGGCGAGCTGCGGGTCAGTGCCCTGCGTGTTGGCGCCGTCGGTCAGCAGCACGATCGCGTCCGGCGCGAAGTCGGCGGCGTCCGGCGCGGGCGCCGCCGTCGGGGTGGTGAAGTCCGCGCCGGTCGGCGGCACCGCCGGGTCGACCTTCGAGATCTCGTCGAGCGAGGTGACGATCGCCTGCCCGATCGCCGTGCCGCGCGACGTGGTGAGACCCTTGAGCGCGCTCTCGAGCGCCTCCGTCTCGCCGGTGGGCGGCACCAGCACTCCCGCCGTTCCCGCGAAGGTCACGAGCCCGATCCTCGGTCCGCCGGCGAGAGAGTCGACGAAGGCGCCCGCCTGCTTCTCGGCGGCGGTGATGCGGTTGGGTGTGACATCGGTCGAGCACATGGAACCCGAGACGTCGAGAGCGAGCATGACGGTCGACGATTTCGACGGGACCCGAACGGATGCCTGCGGCCGCGCCGCTCCCACCGCCAGCACGGCGATGCCGAGCAGGAGCAGCGCTGCGGGGACGCGCCGCAGCCAGCCGGCCCGCGTCGGCAGCGCCTGCCGCACGAGTGCGATCGAGCTGACCCGCACGACTGCGCGCCGCCGACGCCGGCGCAGCGCCCAGGCGAGCAGCGGCAGCGCCGGGACCAGGAGCAGCGCGAGGAGCGCCCAGGGCCAGGCGACGGCCACGTCACACCACCCGACCGGTCGCGGAGACGGTGAGAAGTGCGCCCGCCGCGAGAAGCGCGAGCGCGGCCGCGATGAAGACGGCGCCGAGTGGCACCGGCTCGTGCACGATCGTGAGCCGAAGGTCGATCGACTTTGCGACGCTGCCGAGCTGGGCCGCATCGGAGGCCGGGTGATACGCGCCGCCCGTCGTCTTCGAGATCTGCCGCAGCGCGCCGTCGTCGAGGGAGGTCTGCAGCCGGAATCCATCTGCCTCCACCGTCGTCCCCGCGGTCGTGCCCACGCCCACGGTGTCGATGTGCACGCCGGACTGCTCGGCCAGCCGGGCGGCCGCATCGATGTCGGCGCCGCTTGACGTGTCCTGCCCGTCGCTGAACATGACGATGGTCGCGGAGCCCCACCAGCCGAGGTCGGGCAGGCGGCCGTCCGTGCCGATCTCGACCGTCTTGCCGGTGATCGTGGCGAGGGAGCTCGTGATCGCCGCGGCGAGCGAGGTGCCGCCCGAGATGCTCAGCCGGTCGACCGCGCTGAGCGCCCTGCTGTGATCGGGGCTCGGGCGGGAGGTCACGAGCGCGCCTTCTTCGAATGCCACGACGCCGATGTCGACCGTCGACGGCTGCGCCCGGATCAGCCGCCGCGTCGCCTGCTGCGCCGCCGCGATGCGGCTCGGCTTCACGTCATCCGCGCTCATCGACCGCGACACGTCCATCGCGAGAATCAGGGTTCCGGACGCACGCGGCGTGGGCACGGATGCCGCGGGCCCGGCCGCCCCGACGGCGAGCGCCGCCACGGCCGCGATCATGAGCCAGACCCCCGCGAGACGTGCCCCGCCCCGAGCCGGTGCCGCGCCGAGGCGGGCGAGCGCGGCCGCACGCCGGCGCCCGAAGACGAGCGCGACCGCGCCGAGCGCCGCGACGATGACGGCGCCGAGAGCCAGCAGCAGGGGAGCGGCGAGCGTCATGCGCGGCTCCGCTCCAGGCGAGAGGCACGAGGGCGATGCGTGGCCGCGACGACCTCGACCAGCGCCCGGCCGACGTCGCGTTCCGTATCGATGCGGTGGGCGATGACCCCCGCCCGGCGCATGCCGGCGTCGAGCTCGCGGTCGCGCTCGCGGGCACCCGCGTGGAAGCCGGCGCGGAACACCGGGTCGGAGCTGTCGACGATGAGCTGCTCACCCGTCTCCGCGTCCTCGACGACGATGAGACCTGCGGCGGGCAGCTCGCCGTCCGCGGCATCCGTCACCCGCAACGCGACCACCTCGTGACGCAGCGTGAGCCGCAGCAGCGCCGACGGCCAGTCGCCGGTGCCGATGAAGTCGGACACGACGACGACCAGGCTGCGGCGGCGGGCGATGCCGCCGATGCGGTCGATCATGGCGGCGAGGTCGGTGGTCGCGCCGAGCCGGGCGGGGCGGGGCCTGCCCAGCTCGGTGCCGATCCGCAGCGCGTGCGTGCGGCCCGTGCCGGGCGGCACGACCCGCGTGGCGCCCTCGTCATAGAGCAGCGCACCGACACGGTTCCCGCCCCGACCGAAGAGGCGCGCGAGAGCGAGGGCGAGCTCGGCGAGGACGTCGGCCTTGCGGCGGCCCTCGGTTCCCCCAGGGCCCACGGGCTGCTCGGGGCCGCCCATCGATGCGGAGCGGTCGAGCACGAGCCACACCGTGAGCTCGCGGTCCTCGAGGAAGACGCGCACCTGCGGCTCGCCGTGCCGCGCCGTCACGTTCCAATCGATGTGCCGAGCGTCATCGCCCACCGTGTACGGACGCAGCCCCGCGAAGTCGACGCCCGTGCCGCGGTGCGCGGTGCGATGGCCGCCCTGCACCCGCCCTTCGAGGCGGCGCAGCACGCGCCATTCGAGTCTCAGCAGCAGACGCTCGGTCGCCGTCGGCATGTGGTCACCTGCCCTGCAGCACGACCTCGGGCGCGGGCACGGCCCCGAGCACGCGGGTGACGATGGCGTCCGCGTCGACGTCGTCCGCGAGAGCCTCATAGCTCAGCACCACGCGATGGCGCAGCACGTCGAGCGCGAGCTCGGTCACGTCCTGGGGCAGCACATAGCCGCGGCCGCGCAGGAACGCGAGAGCACGCCCCGCAAGCACCAGAGCGATCGAGGCGCGCGGGCTCGCCCCGTAGGAGACGTAGCGCTCGAGCTCACCGAGGCCGACGAGACCCGGGCTGCGAGTCGCGGTCACGAGCCGGACGGCGAAGTCGGTGACCGCCGGGTCGACGTAGACGCGCTCGACCTGCCCGCGCATCGCGAGGAGCTGCTCGGGCGCGAGCATCGCCTGGATCGTCGGCGCGGGATGCAGCGCGCGCTCGACGATCGCGTGCTCCTCGGCTGGGGCCGGGTAGTCGACGACGACCTTCATCATGAACCTGTCGACTTGCGCCTCCGGCAGCGGGTAGGTGCCCTCGGACTCGATCGGGTTCTCCGTCGCCATGACGAGGAACGGCTCGGGCACGGGGAACGTCTCGCGACCGATCGTCACCTGGTGCTCCTGCATCACCTCGAGCAGCGCGGACTGCACCTTCGCCGGCGCGCGGTTGATCTCGTCTGCGAGCAGCAGGTTCGCGAACACCGGGCCGAGCACGGTCTCGAACTCGCCCGTGTGCTGGTGGTAGACGCGCGTGCCCACGAGGTCGGCGGGCACCAGATCCGGTGTGAACTGCACGCGCTGGAACCGGCCGCCGATCGCGGCGGCGAGGGATTTCACGGCGAGGGTCTTCGCGAGGCCAGGCACCCCTTCCACGAGAAGGTGACCGCCCGCGAGCAGGGCGACGGCCATGCGCTCGAGCAGCACGTCCTGCCCGACGATGGTGCGCTTGACCTCGAACAGCACGTGCTCGAGGGGGTGCGGGTCAGTCATGCGGCATCCGTTCGTCTCTCGGTGTCCTGTGCTTCTGCATTCGTCTCAGATCTGCGGGCCCTCGAGCAGGCCGTCTCCGCCGCCCCCGAGCGCCGTCCCGATGGGCACGGCGAAGCCGATGCCCGCCCACGCGTCGTCGCGGCCCGGGTCGGCGATCGAGACGACGATGCCGATGACGTCGCCGCGGGCGTCGAGCAGCGGACCGCCGGAGCTGCCGGGGTTGACGCTCGCGTCGAACTGGATCAGGCCGCCGAAGGAGCCGGCGTCGGTGTCGGCCCTCCGGCCCGTCCCCGAGACGATGCCGGACGAGACGCTGTAGGCGAGGCCGAGCGGGTTGCCGATCGCGACGACCGGGGCGCCCACGGCCGTCGAGCCGCCGAGGGTGGCGGGTACGAGCGGCACGGGCAGCCGGTCGGGAAGGAGCGCGGCGATGTCGTTGTCGGGGTCGCGCGAGATGACGGATGCCAGCGCCACGGTCCCGTCCGAGAACGTGACGTCGATGGCACCGCCTCCGGCGATGACGTGATTCGCGGTGATCACCGTGCCGTCGCTGGTCGCGACGACCCCGGCGCCCAGGGCTCCCGCCGTGGTCTCGACGACCACGACCGAGGGGCCGACGGCGCGGTACAGCTGTGCCGTGGTCGGCGGCGCCGCGGTGCTGGCGGTCGGCTTCGGGCTGGGCGGTGCTGCCGCCTCGGTCGCCGTGCCGAGCCGGTATGCGAGCACTCCGACCACCAGCACGAGCACGCCGATGACGACCCCGGCGACCAGCAGTGTCGCGCGGGGGCCCGGAGCACGCAGGCCCGCCATGTGCACACGGTAGGCACGCGAGGCTAGGAATGGGGTAAATCGCGGGAAAATCAGTCGCCGGGGCGCGCATGCGGCGACGGTCAGAGTGGATTCACGCCTCGACGCTGGCGGACGCGAGGGTGCACACTGTTCGCATGTCCGAGGTCGATGACTATCTAGGCTCGATCGACGAGGGGCGGGCGAAGGTGCTGCGCCCGTATTTCGATCGCGCCCGGGCGATCGTCGAGGGCGTGAGCGATGGGCGCAGCTACGGCATGCCGGCGCTGATGTACCGGGGCAAGGCGCTCGTGTCGTTGCAGGCGACGAAGGCGGGCTACTCCGTGTATCCGTTCAGCGGCAGCGCCGTCTCGGCGGTGGCGGCCGCGCACCCCGAGCTTGAGACGACCTCGGGGTCCGTGCACTTCACGACCAGGAATCCGCTGCCCGTCGACGTGTTCGACGAGCTCGTGCTCGCCCGCCGCAATCAGATCGACGCCGTTTCCGCCACCCCCTGACGTTCGCAGCCCCGTTTCGTATCGTGGGGCGCTGACGAGGAGGAAGCGGATGTCTGTAGAAGGCGTGACCGCCCGCACCGTTCTCGCCGAGCGGTACACGCTGGGGGAGTGCCTGGGGCGCGGCGGCATGGCGGCCGTGTTCCGTGCACGGGACGAGAAGCTCCAGCGGGACGTGGCGGTGAAGGTGTTCGACGCCTCGGGGGTCTCCCAATCCGATCGTGAGCGCAGACTGCGCGAGACGCGCCTGCTCGCCGCGGCGAACCACCCGAACCTCGTGACGCTGTTCGACGCAGAGTGGCCGAGCGGTGATGACGGGCAGCGGCGCTCCGGGTTCCTCGTCATGGAGCTCGTCGAGGGCGATTCGCTGCGCCGCCATGTCGAGCGCCACGGCCCCTCCGCCGAGCTCGCGCGTCGCGTGCTCACGGAGCTGAGCGGGGCGCTCGAGCACCTGCACGCCCACGGCATCGTGCACCGCGACATCAAGCCCGAGAACATCCTGGTCGACCGCACGACCGGGCGGCTGAAGCTCGTCGACTTCGGCATCGCGCAGCTCATCGGCGAGGAGGCCCTGACGACAGAGGGCATGGTGCTCGGCACGGCCGCCTACCTGAGCCCTGAGCAGGTCGCCGGGCGCCAGGTCGGCGCGCCCACGGACGTCTACGCCCTCGGGCTGGTCGCCCTTGAGGCGCTGACCGGGCGCAGGGCCTTCCCCGGAGCGGCCGTCGAGGCGGCGGTCGCGCGCATGACGGCCGATCCGCCGATGCCGTCGGGGCTTCCTTCCGGATGGCGCGAGCTTCTGGGCGCGATGACCGCGCGTGACCCGGACGAGCGGCCCGAGGCGGCGACGGTCGCTGCGCGGGCCGGCGCTCTTTCGTCGTTCACGCTGTCGTCGCTGGCACCGGCAGGCGCGGGGGATTCCACAGCAGGCGCGGCCGCGGAGCCCACCGCGGCGCTTCAGGCGACGCAGGCTCTCGGCGCGACGGAGGAGCTCGGTGCGACGCGGGCTTTCGGCGCGACAGAGGTGCTGGGCGCGACCGCGGTGCTTCCGGTCGCAACGACGGCCGAAACGACGGCCGGGACGACGACCCGGTTGCCTGATGCCACGCGGACGAAGCGTCGGCGCGAGGTGTTCGCCGGCGGCGTGGCGGCGGCCCTGGTGCTCGCGGGGAGCATCGCGCTCGCCCTGGCATCCGGCCACCACGCCGGCACCGCGTCCGAGACGCCGGCGCCATCGTCGCCCACCGTGACAACTCCGGCGACCACGCCCGTCGTCGCTCCGCAGCCGGCCGTCACGCGCACCGTCGTCGTGCCCCCACCCGTGAACGATCCGGTCGGCGGAGCGGGGAGCGGCGGCGGAGCAGGGACCGGCGGCGGGGGCGGAGCCGGCAGCCGGAGCGGCAACGGCGGGCAGCACGGCAACGGCAAGGGACACGCGAAACACGGCGGCTGAGGCTGGTTGTGTCGGCACCATTGGTGCATACGCTGGAGCATGGTCGCTTCGAACGGAACCGTCGTCGCGCTGGTCGGCGGCGAAATGCCAGAACTGATCGACGAATTGGGCGCCCTGCGCAACGTCGACGCGTTCAGCGTCGCGAGCAGCGGCGAGGATGAGGCCGCGCTGCGGATCAGCCGCTCGCAGGCCTCGTATGTCGTGAGCGATGCGGACCCGCTGGCGCATGTCGCGGCGGCGTGGGTCGAGTTCTACGACGACCGCATCACGCTCGAGACGCTGCTCTATGAGGCAGAGACCGCCGCTGCCGCGCTGCGGGCCGGCAGGGCGCAACTGCCCGACTACTACCTCGTGGTCGACCCCGATGCGGTGGAGGGGACGTGGCGCCACTGGTGGTTCGGCGCGCTCGCGGCGAAGGCGCCGACGCGCGTGCTGCCGGTCGCCCCGTCGTCGAGCGAGGTGCGGCGACAGCTGCGGCACCTGCCGACCGCGCGCCCGTGGCCTGCGGAGTTCGCTGCCTGGCTGACCCGGGTGCATTTCGAGGTGCCGGATCGGCTCGCCGCCGGTTAGCGGCGGGCACCCACGGGCGGCACGAGAAGCCCGCGCTCTTCGCGGATCCAGACGAGACCGCTCTGCCGGTGCTCCGCGCGGGTGGCGAAACGGTAGCGGAAGACGCGAGCGCGCACGAAGCGCGGAGGACGGCCGCCGAACGGGTCGACGCGCAGCAGGCGCAGCGTGGGCCGGTCCGCCTGCAGCAGCCGCACGAGCAGCATGTCGAACCACCCGCCGCCCTCGGCGCCGAGGGCGAGGAACCACATCAGCCAGTCGAGGCGCAGGTGGTACGGCGCGAACCAGCGCGGCACGCGGGACGGGTCGCCCGGTTTGCCGTGGAACTCGTACTCCTTCCATCCGGATGCCGCGGCCGGGTCATCCGTGCCCTCGATCACGACCTCGTCACGTCGCTTCGTCACGCTGCCGAACGCGCCGTAGGCGTTCACCAGATGCCAGCGATTGAAGCTCGCGTTCATGAGCTGGCGGCGCGAGAGCAGGTTGCGGGCCGGCCACCACGACAGATAGACGAGCAGGGCGGATGCCGCGAGCACCGGCACCGCGTACCAGAGCGGCATCCCACCCGGCGCCGCCAGGGCCGGCCACGACCAGCCGGGAATGACGGCGTGCACCGCACCGTCGCTGATGCCGGAGAAGAGCAGCACGACCGTGATCCAGTTGAGCCACGCGAAGTTGCCGGTCACGATCAGCCACAGCTGCGTGACGATCATCACCGCGGCCGCGATCGACGCGACCGGCTGCGGCGCGAACAGGAAGAACGGGCAGACGAGCTGCGCGAAGTGGTTGCCGAGAACCTCGCCACGGTGCACCCACTTCGGCAGCAGGTGCGCCTGCCGGCTGAGCGGGCCGGGCATCGGCTGGGTCTCGTGGTGGTAGTACAGCGCCGTCAGATCCCGCCACTCGCTCCCGCCGCGCAGCTTGATCATGCCGGCCCCGAACTCGAGGCGGAACACGAGCCACCTCACGAGGAACAGCGTCGTCACCGGCGTTCCGGTCGCGGGCGAGCCGAGCCAGGCGACCGTGAACCCCGCCTCGCACAGGAGCGATTCCCACCCGAAGCCGTAGAAGGTCTGGCCGACGTTGACGATCGAGAGGTACGCGCCCCACACGAGCAGGAACAGCACCGTGGTCGCCGAGACGGCGAACCAGCTCGCTCCGAGCCACGAGTCGGCGAGCTGGGGCAGGCCCGCGACGAGACACGCGGAGACGACGACGCCGGCCCAGGCGATCAGGCGCAGCATCCGGTCGCTGTAGTGCCAGCGGAAGACCGTCGGCTGACGGCGGGCGTAGGCGAAGCCGAGGAACCGCGGCACGGGCAGCAGGCCGTGCTCGCCGAGCAGCGCAGGGAACTGGTCGGCAGCCGAGAGGAACGCGATCAGGTAGATCGCGGCCACGCCCCGCTGAAGCACTTCGCGCGCGACGTCGTAGTCGGCGGTGCCGAGCCAGCCCATCACGATCGCATCCCTTGCCGCTTCATCGCACGGGCGACGGTAGCGCGCCGGCGGTCCAAGCGACACCCCTAGGCCGACGGCCCCCGCGCGCCCTAGCCTGACGGCATGACGACAGGTCGCGCCATCGTCGTAGGCTCAGGGCCGAACGGGCTCGCCGGCGCCGTCACGCTCGCGCGCGCGGGCCTCGCCGTAACGGTGTACGAGCAGGCGGAGTACCTCGGCGGCGGCGCGTCCACGCGCGAGCTCACCCTCCCCGGCTTCCACCACGACGTCGGCTCGGCGGTGCACCCCATGGCCGCGCACTCCGAGTTCTTCCGGCGATTCCAGCTCGACCGCCGCATCGAGCTGCTCACGCCCGAGCTGTCCTACGGGCACGCCCTCGGAGAGGATCGCGCGGCGCTCGCCTGGCGCGACCTCGAGCGCACGGCGCAGGGGCTGGGCGCAGACGCGTCGACCTGGCGACGCCTGCTATGGCCGCTCGCCGCGGACGCCGACCGCGTCGCAGACGTCATCGGTGACTCGTTCCTGCCCCCGGCGCACCCCGTGGTCGCACTGCGCCTCGGGCTGCGCGCGCTCGAGCAGGGCAGCCCGTTATGGGACGCGGGCTTCCAGACGGATGCCGCGCCGGCGCTGCTCACCGGCGTGATCGCCCACCCCAACCGGCGTCTGCCCGCGCTCGGCTCGGCCGCCTCCGGTCTCGTGCTCGCCGCGTTCGCGCACGCCCGCGGTTGGCCCGTGCCCCGCGGCGGCAGCGGCGCGATCACCCAGGCGCTCGCCGACGACCTGCTCGCGCACGGCGGCCGCATCGAGACCGGCGTCGAGATCACCAGCATCGACGAGCTCGACGGCGCCGACGCGGTGCTGCTCGACGTCACGCCGCGCGCGTTCCTGCGCCTCGCGGGGGAGCGGCTGCCCGCGCCGTACCGCGCGGCGCTCGAGCGGTTCCGCTACGGCGACGGCGTCGCGAAGGTCGACTTCGCCCTGAGCGACCCCGTGCCGTGGGCGGCGCGGGAGCTGCGCGACGCGGTGACGATCCACGTCGGCGGAACGCGCGCCGACATCGCGCGCGCCGAAGGCGAGGTGGCGAGCGGCCGGCTGCCCCGGCATCCGTATCTGCTGCTCAGCCAGCCCACCGTGATCGACGCGACCCGCGCGCCGGCCGGGAAGCACGTGCTCTGGGCGTACACGCACGTGCCGGCCGGCTCCGAGGCGGACCGCTCCGAGGCGATCACCGCCGAGATCGAGCGCTTCGCGCCCGGATTCCGCGACACGGTGCTCGCGAGCGCGAGCACGACGGCGCAGGAGCTCGAGCGCATCGACCCGAACCTCATCGGCGGCGACATCGGCTCGGGGGCGGCGTCGGCGTGGCAGCTGCTCGCCCGGCCGCTGCCGAGCCCCGCGCCGTGGCGCACGCCGCTCCCCGGTGTGTTCCTGTGCAGCGGCTCGACAGCGCCTGGGCCCGGCGTGCATGGCCAGGCCGGCTGGCAGGCCGCGCGACGCGCGCTCCGCGACCTGCATCTCGCGACACCGGATCTCGGGCCGGAGCTCGTGCCCGATTCCGGCGGCATCAGCGCCGATTCCCGCGCAAGACCCGGCGTCGATTAGGGCACGGTACTTGACGCGTGTAAACTAGAAGGCTCATGCGCGCACCGACCCCCTGTTCGGGGGGTGCGCTAAGCCCCTGGGTGGCGGACGACGGCAGCACCCGCCGTGTCAGTCGCTCGGTCAGGAAGGAATCATGAGCTCGCAAGCACATTCGCAAGCACACCCGACCCCCATCCGATCGAACCCGAAGCGGCGTCGCCGGCTGCGTGTCGACGACGTCCAGATCGTCGACACCACCATGCTGAAGCGCGCGCTGCGCGGCACCATCGTCGGCAACACGATGGAGTGGTACGACGTCGGCGTGTACGGCTACCTCGCCGTCACGATGGGCGCCGTGTTCCTGCCAGAGGCAGCCGCAAGCGTGCAGGTGCTCTTCTCACTCGGCGTCTTCGCCGCGACCTACATCGCCCGGCCGCTCGGCGGCATCGTCTTCGGTCGTCTGGGCGACCGCATCGGCCGCCAGCGGGTGCTCGCCACCACGCTGATCATGATGGCCTCGGCGACGTTCATCGTCGGCCTGATCCCCTCCTACAGCGCGATCGGCCCGGCCGCACCCGTGATCCTCGTGGTCATGAAGCTGCTGCAGGGCTTCTCGACCGGCGGCGAGTACGCCGGCGTCACGACCTTCGTGAGCGAGTACGCGCCGGACCGCCGGCGCGGCTTCTTCGGCGGATTCCTCGACCTCGGCTCGTACCTGGGCTTCGCCTTCGGCGCCCTGATCGTGTCGATCATGCAGCTGACCATGGGCAACGATGCGATGCTCGCCTACGGGTGGCGCATCCCGTTCCTGCTCGCGGGTCCGATCGGCGCGACCGCCGTGTACTTCCGGCTCAAGATCGAGGAGTCCCCGGCGTTCCGCGCCATGAACGAGGCCGTCGAGACCGTCGCCGCCGAGGGCGGTGCCGCGAAGGAGGCCGCGCCGAAGACCGGCCTGCTCGCGATCCTGCGCACGCAGTGGAAGCCGCTGCTCATCGCGATCGTCCTCGTCGCGACCGCCAACACGGTGGGCTACGCCCTGACGAGCTACATGCCGACCTATCTCACCGACACGCTCGGCTACGACGCGACGCACGGCACGCTCCTCACGATCCCCGTGCTCGTCGTCATGTCGGCGTGCATCCCGCTCGCGGGCCTGCTCTCCGACCGCATCGGCCGCCGCCCCACCGTATGGATCGGCGCCGCGACCATGGGCGTCTTCGCGGTGCCCGCCTTCGCGCTGCTCTCGATCGGCGCCGTGTGGTCGACCCTGGTCGGCCTGTTCCTCATGGCGATCCCCACCGCGCTGCTCGTCGGCACGCTCGCCTCGGCGCTGCCCGCCCTCTACCCCACGTCGATGCGCTACGGCTCGATGGGCATCTCGTACAACATCGCGGTGGCGGTCTTCGGCGGAACCGCCCCGGTGTTCATCGAGGCGATCATGCAGGCGACGGGCGACTCGATGACGCCCGCGTACTACCTGATCGGCTTCGCGGTCGTGGGCGCGGCCGCCGCGTTCGGCCTGCGCGAGTCCGCGAAGCGGCCGCTGCCCGGCTCCATGCCGGCGGTGACGAGCGAGGCCGAGGCGGCCGAGCTCGTGGCGACCCAGGAGGAGAACGAGCTGATCGACCTCGACCAGCTGCCGTTCGGGCCGCTCTCGGTCAAGACCGACGCGAGGCTCAGCGCGTAGGCGGCTGATCGCAGCGAAAGGGGCGGTGTGCCGGCTCGGTAGCCTTGAGGGCATGAGCCCGGCCGCCGCCCCCGCCCTTCCCGCCCGCTCCGAGGCGCTGCTCGCCGAGATGGCGAGCCGCGTCGTCGTGGCCGACGGCGCCATGGGCACGATGATCCAGGCGCAGGAGCCGACGCTCCAGGACTACCGCCAGCTCGAGGGCTGCAACGAGATCCTGAACGTCACGCGCCCGGACATCATCGCGGGCATCCACGACGCCTACTTCGAGGTCGGCGTCGACGCGGTCGAGACGAACACCTTCGGCGCGAACTGGTCGAATCTCTCCGACTACGGCATCGACGACCGCATCGCCGAGCTCGCCGAGGCCGGCGCCCGCATCGCCCGGGGGCGCGCCGAGGCCTGGCAGGGCACGGATGGCCGCACCCGCTGGGTGCTCGGCTCGATGGGTCCCGGCACGAAGCTCCCGAGCCTCGGCCACACCACCTACGCCCACCTGCGCGACACCTTCCAGCAGCAGGCCGCGGGCCTCATCGCGGGAGGGGCTGACGCGTTCCTGATCGAGACCTCGCAGGACCTGCTTCAGACCAAGGCGGCGATCAACGGGTGCAAGGCGGCGGTGGCCGCGTCAGGCATCCGTCTGCCGATCTTCGTCGAGATCACGATCGAGACGACCGGCACCATGCTCATGGGCTCGGAGGTCGGGGCCGCGCTCACCGCGATCGAGCCGCTCGGCGTCGACGCGATCGGCCTCAACTGCGCGACCGGACCCGACCTGATGAGCGAGCACCTGCGCTATCTCTCGAAGCACTCGAGGATGCCCGTGATCTGCATGCCGAACGCCGGACTGCCCGTTCTCGGCGCGAATGGCGCCGAATACCCTCTGCAGCCCGGCGAGCTCGCGGTCGCCCACGAGCAGTTCGTGCGCGAGTTCGGGCTCGGTCTCGTCGGCGGCTGCTGCGGCACGACCCCCGCCCACCTGGCGGCCGTGGTCGAGCGCCTCGGTCGCACCCCGGCCGCGCAACGCGCGGTCGACCACGACCCCGGGGTCGCGAGCCTGTACCAGCACGTGCCCTTCGATCAGGACGCGTCGTATCTCGCGATCGGCGAGCGCACGAACGCGAACGGCTCGAAGGCGTTCCGGGAGGCGATGCTCGAGGAGCGCTGGGACGACTGCGTCGAGATCGCGCGCAACCAGATCAGGGCCGGCGCGCACCTCCTCGACGTGTGCGTCGACTACGTCGGCCGGGACGGGGTGGCGGATGTCCGCCAGGTGGTCTCCCGCCTCGCGAGCGCCTCGACCCTGCCGCTCGTCGTCGACTCGACCGAGCCGGCGGTGCTGCAGGCCGGCCTCGAGCTGATCGGCGGCCGTCCCGTCATCAACTCGGTCAACTTCGAGGACGGCGACGGGCCGACCTCGCGCTTCGGCCGCATCATGCCGCTCGTCAAGGAGCACGGCGCCGCCGTGGTCGCGCTCACGATCGACGAGCAGGGGCAGGCGCGCACCGCCGACCACAAGGTCGAGATCGCCACGCGCCTCGTCGACGCGCTGACGGGGGAGTGGGGGCTCGAGGTCAGCGACATCATCGTCGACTGCCTCACCTTCCCGATCGCCACCGGGCAGGAGGAGACCCGGCGGGACGCCATCGAGACCATCGAGGCGATCGGGCGCATCACGAAGAAGTACCCGGGCATCCACACGACGCTCGGCGTCTCCAACGTGTCGTTCGGGCTCAACCCTGCGGCGCGCCAGGTGCTCAACTCCGTGTTCCTGCACGAGGCCGTGCAGGCGGGGTTGGATTCGGCGATCATCGACGCCGCGAAGATCGTGCCGCTCGCCTCGCTTCCCGGCGAGCAGCGCCAGGTCGCCCTCGATCTCGTGTGGGACCGACGGCGCTACGACGCCGACGGGAACCTCGAATACGACCCGCTCGCCCGCATGCTCGAGATCTTCGAGGGCGTCGACACGAAGGCGCTGCGCGATCAGCGGGCCGCCGAACTCGCCTCGCTGCCCGTGGGGGAGCGGCTCGAGCGCCGCATCATCGACGGGGAGGCGAAGGGCCTGGAATCCGACCTCGACCTCGCCATGGACGCCGAGAACGGGCCCGGCCTCAGCGCGATCGACATCATCAACGTGCACCTGCTCGAGGGCATGCGGGTCGTCGGCGAGCGGTTCGGCGCGGGCGAGATGCAGCTGCCGTTCGTGTTGCAGTCCGCCGAGGTGATGAAGACCGCGGTCGCCTACCTCGAGCCCCACATGGAGAAGACGGATGCCGCGGCGGGCAAGGGCCGCATCGTGCTCGGCACCGTGCGCGGCGACGTGCACGACATCGGCAAGAACCTCGTCGACATCATCCTGAGCAACAACGGCTACGAGGTGATCAACCTCGGCATCAAGCAGCCGATCACCGACATCATCGCGGCGGCCGAGCGGCACAACGCCGATGTCATCGGCATGAGCGGGCTGCTCGTGAAGTCGACCGTGGTCATGAAGGAGAACCTGCTCGAACTGAACCAGCGCGGCCTCGCCCGGCGCTGGCCCGTGCTGCTCGGCGGTGCGGCCCTCACGCGCGCCTACGTCGAGGACGATCTCGCCGGGCTGTTCGAGGGCACGGTCCGCTACGCGAAGGACGCGTTCGAGGGGCTCGCGCTCATGGAGCCACTCGTCAAGATCGCCCGCGGGGCGGACCCGGATTCCGTCGGACTGCCGCCGCTCAAGAAGCGCATCCACCGCGAAGGATCGCAGCTCACGCTCACCGAGCCCGAGGCGATGCCAACCCGCTCCGACGTCGCGACCGACAACCCGGTGCCCGCGCCGCCGTTCTGGGGCACGCGCATCGTGCGCGGCATCCCCCTCGCCGACTTCGCCGCCTTCCTCGACGAGCGCGCGACGTTCATGGGGCAGTGGGGGCTGAAGCCCGGCCGCGGGGACGGCGCCGTGAGCTACCAGCAGCTCGTGGAGACGGAGGGGCGGCCGCGGCTGCGGTACTGGCTCGACCGGATCCTCGCGGAGGGCCTGCTCGAGGCATCCGTCGCCTACGGCTATTTCCCCGTCGTGTCGGAGGGCGACGACGTCGTCGTGCTGCACCACGGCGACGACGAGGCGGGCGTGCTCGGCGTGCCCGGGCTGCTCGCGCCCGACGGGGGCTCGGGCGGTGCGCTCGGGGCGGAGCGGTTGCGCTTCCACTTCCCGCGCCAGCGGCGGGACCGCCACCTGTGCCTCGCCGACTTCGTGCGCTCGACGGAGGCGGCTCGAGAGTCGGGGCGGGTCGACGTGATGCCCGTCCAGCTCGTCACCGCCGGGCGCACCGTGAGCGAGGCGACGGCGAAGCTGTTCGAGGGCAACCACTACCGCGACTACCTCGAGCTCAACGGACTCGCGATGCAGCTGACCGAGGCGCTCGCCGAGTACTGGCACTCCCGCGTGCGGGCCGAGCTCGGTTTCGCCGACGAGGAGCCGTCGTCCGTCGAGGGACTGTTCAAGCTCGAGTACCGCGGGGCGCGCTTCTCGCTCGGGTACCCGGCCTGCCCCGAGATGGAGGACCGGCGGAAGGTCGTGGAGCTGCTGCGCCCCGAGCGCATCGGGGTCGAGCTGTCGGAGGAGCTGCAGCTGCACCCGGAGCAGTCGACGGATGCCTTCGTCTTCCATCACCCGGAGGCGAAGTACTTCAGCGTGTGAGCTACAGCTTCGCGCGGCGTAGCGCGGCGAGCACCGGCCGGCCGATCAGCGCGATGCCGACCACCGTCGTGATCGCGCGCACCGTGTCCCAGGTGAGCGTCGAGGTCGCGAGGGAGTAGAGCGCGTACGCCTTCAGGTTCGCGCTCAGCGTGGCATGGGCGGAGTAGGAGATGCTCGTGCCCGCGTCGAGCGCGAACGGCCAGAACCAGAGGTTGAGCAGCGCCCCGACGAGCCAGGAGGCGAGGGCGCCGTATGCCGCGAGCAGCACCACCTCGCCGAGCTTTCCGCGCACCCGCGGAAGCAGGGCCGCCCCGGCCCCGACCCAGGCGCAGGCGAACAGCTGGAACGGCAGCCATGGCCCGATGCCGCCCGTGATCACGGCGGAGACGCCGACGACGACGAGACCCAGCAGGAATCCGAAGCGCGCGCCGAAGGCGCGGCCCGCGAGGATCAGCACGATGAACACCGGCTCGATGCCGCCGGCGGTGTCGCCGAGCACGCGCGCTGCGGCGCCGACCGCGCCGAGTACGCCGAGGAGCGCGACCGCCTTGGCGCTCGCGAAGCGCGCGTCGAGCGCCAGCGCGAGCGCCGCGACGACGGCCGGGACCAGCGCGACGACGAGATAGGGAGCCGCGCGCTGCGCGTCCTGCGGCAAGGCCGGCGCGAAGAACGGCCAGGCGAAGCCGGCTGCCGCGAGGAGGCTTCCTGCGGCGAGCGCGACGGACGACCAGTCGACGCGGCGCCTAGGAGGGGCGAGGTCGATCGTGACGTGCGCGGGGAAGGAGGCGGTCATGCCGACACCTCCTCACGGCTCGCGAGCCGGCCGCCCTTGAGCGAGATCGTGCGCGTGGCGAGCGCGGCCGCGAAGTTGTGCTCATGCGTCGCGAACAGAACCGCGGTGCCGGATTCCGCGACCAGCGCGAGGGCTCGTGCGACCTGCGCACGCGCCCTCGCGTCGAGTCCCCGCACCGGTTCGTCGACGAGCAGCACGGCCGGCGAGGCCGCGAGCTGTAGCGCCATCGCGAGGCAGAGCCGTTCGCCCCCCGAGAGGTCTCGGGGGTGCGTGTCGGCGAGCGCCGCGACGTCGCGCCCGAGCAACGCGCCGAGGCTCTCGAGAGTCGGCACGGCCGGGCGTGCGCGGCGGTCCATGAGCCGGCACTCGGCGGCGACGGAGTCCGTGACGAACAGGTCGTCGATCGCTTCCGGCACGAGCGCCACCGCCGCCCGGCGCGCCCGCGGCGCGAGCGCGTGCACGTCGTCGCCTCCGATGAAGAGCCGGCCGGGTTCCGTCGGCAGCGCGAGCGCGTCGAGCAGGGATGACTTGCCGGCGCCGTTCGGCCCGATGAGCGCGACGAGCTCACCGCGCCAGAGCTCGAACGACACATCGTCGACGACACGGCGCTCGCCGTGTTGCACGTGCACGCCCCGTGCCTCCGCTACGCGGGCGTCGCCGCGGCCGCTCGGCGTGCGCCGCTCGAGGACCGCGCGTGCCGCGGTGGCAGGGGGAGCCGAAGCGGCGTCGGCGACGCGCAGCCGCCCGGCGTCGATCCCAAGCCAGAGGTCCGCGACGCCCGCGAACCACGACACCCGGTGCTCCGCGACCACGACGCACATGCCGGCCTCGTGCGCGAGCGCCTGGAGCGCGCCGACGACGCGCGGCCTGGCGGTCGCGTCGAGCTCGGCCAGCGGCTCGTCGACCAGCAGCAGGGCCGGCTGCTCGGCGACCGCGGCGGCGATCGCGACGAGCTCGGCCTCGCCTGCCGACAGAGCAGCGATGGGCCGTTCGATGAGATGGCGGATGCCGAGCCGGCCCGCAACCTCGACGACGCGGGCCTCCACGATCACCGGGGCGACGCCGCGCAGGGCGAGCCCGAAGCCGATCTCCTCCGCGACCGTCTCGCCGAGGAACGCCGGACGGACCCGCTGCGGCACGACGCCCACGAAGCCCGCGGTCTCCCGCGGCGGCACGACCTCACGGGGCAGGCCGCCGACCTCGACGGCTCCGCGCTGCACACCGCAGTCGGCGTGCTGGAACAGGCCGGAGAGCGCGTCGAGCACCGTCGACTTGCCGGACCCCGTCGCGCCGGTGAGCACAGCGAGGCTGCCGGGGCGAAGCCCGAGCGACGGGATCTCGAGCGCCCAGCCGGGGCGCTCGAGCGTGGCATCCGTCACCCGCACGGGCAGCTCGCACGCTCCCTCGAGCCGCCGGCGCGCGGCGAAGCCGCGCAGCTCGAGCGACGCGGCGAGCGCGACCGCCCGCCCGATCGCATCCGAGAGCACCGGGACCAGCACGCGCGGGCCCGGCCGTTCGCCGCGCAGCCGCGCCGCACGCGCCGCCCGGTGCAGCGAGTCGGCGAGCGCGGGCAGCGTCTGCCACGCGATCACGAGCGCCCGGGCGAGCGAGCGCAGCGGGCCGCGGCGGGCGGCGGCGGCGAACCAGGGCCGCACGTCGACGAGGGCATTGAGCAGCCCGAAGCCCAGGATCGTCGCCGCGAACGGCAGGGCCGAGCGCGCGGCGACACCCACGCCGTCGAGGGTGACGGGCCCGAGCAGGCGCACGCCCGTGAACGGCGCGGGCAGCAGCACGAGAGGCAGGTCGAGCAGACGGATGCCGGTGCCGCCGGCTCCCGCGAACGCGGCGCTGTAGAGCACGCGCACCACGGTGAAGACGGCCGCGAAGATGACGGCCTGGCGCAGCCGGTCCAGGCGGAAGCGCAGCAGGGTGGGCACGGCTCAGCCCTGGGGGGAACCGGTGGGAGGAGGAGTCGGGGCGGTCGTGTCGCTTCCTGTCGTGAACTTCAGGCCCAGGGTCTGTCCCGGCTTCAACTGCTCGGTGTCGACGCCGTTCTGGGCGTAGCGCCACTTGCCGGTCGCCGAGTCGCGCACCCACATCGCCCAGTAGGCGAACGAAGCCGGCATCGCATCGCAGGTCTCGGTGTAGGCGGGGTGGCCGGGAACGTGGACGGGCTCCGAGGCGGACGGCTCGCCGTTCACGCGACAGACGACCTGATCGCCGTACCTCTTCGTACCCTCGGTCGTCACCCCGACGGCGTTGAGCGCGGCGGAGGCGGTCACCGGACGGGTGGCGGGGTCGCACGCGTTCACGTCGTCGGCGCCGAGCAGGCCGAACTGCACCGTGACGAATACGCCGGCGCAGTCGGCGGCACTGGTGACCGCCGGGGTCGCGGCCGCCGACGCTGTCGCCGATGTCCCGCGACCGGTCGCCGCCACGTTCCCGTCGGCCGCGCATCCCGCGAGAGCCACCGCGCCGGCGGCGGCGAGTACGAGGACGGGCAGACGTGCGGGGGCGAAGCGGCGCATGGCACCAGGGTACGGGCACCACTATTGACTGGAAGTCAGTAGTATCGGCGCATGGCGACGACGACGCACGCGACCGAGACATCGCGCGGCCCACGGCGGTTCGACCACGACGTGGTGGTCGTCGGCTCGGGGTTCGGCGGCTCGGTTGCGGCGCTGCGGCTCGCGGAGAAGGGCTACGACGTGCTCGTCTACGAGGCGGGCCGCCGATTCGAGGACCACGAGTTCGCGAAGACGAACTGGGACGTGCGCAACTACCTCTGGGCGCCCGCGCTCGGCTGCTTCGGGCCGCAGCGCATCCACCGACTGCCCGACGTGCTGATCCTGGCGGGCGCAGGCGTCGGCGGCGGCTCCCTCAACTATGCGAACGTGCAGTACGTGCCGGGGGAGAGCTTCTTCACGAGCGGCAGCTGGGCCGGCATCACGGACTGGCAGCGCGAGCTCGCGCCCCACTACGAGACGGCGAAGCGGATGCTGGGCACGGTCGACCGCTACCCGTACGACGGGCCGGCCGAGCAGCTGATGCGGAAGGTGGCGGTGCGCCTCGGCGTGCCGGACACGTTCCGACCCGCGCCGACCGGCGTCTTCTACGGCGCCGAGGGCACCCCGCCGGGCACCACCGTTCCCGACCCGTTCTTCGGCGGGGAGGGGCCGGCGCGCACCACCTGCACGCTGTGCGGCAACTGCATGGTGGGCTGCCGCGTGGGGGCGAAGAACAGCCTGGTGAAGAACTACCTGTGGCTCGCCGAGCGGCGCGGTGTGCGCATCGAGCCCCTGCGCACCGTCGTGTCGGTGCGCCCGCTCGGCCCCGAGCCGGGCGCCGGCTTCGCCGTCACGACCGAACGCACGGGAACGCTGCTCACGCCGAAGGAGCGCCGCACCGTGACGGCCGAGCAGGTGGTCTTCGCAGCCGGCGCGTGGGGCACCCAGCGGCTCCTGCACACCCTCAAGTCGCGCGGCGAGCTGCCCGCGCTCTCCGACGCGCTCGGGAAGCTGACGCGCACGAACTCGGAGGCTCTCGACGGGGCGCTCGCCGTGCGCGTTCCCGACGTCGAGCTGACGGCGGGCTCCGCGATCACCACCTCGCTCTACGTCGACGAGAAGACGCACGTGCAGAACGTGCGCTACGGCCCGGGCTCGAACGCGATGATGGCGCTCGTCGCCGCGCTCGCGCCCGGCGGGAAGCGCCTGCACGAGCGGCTCGGCCACCTGCTGGGGCGCTGGGCGCGGCATCCGCTCATCGAATTGCGCGCGAGCGTCCCGTGGCGCGCGACCGAGCGCGGCGTCATCGCGCTCGTCATGCAGAGCGCCGACAACTCGCTGACCGTGAGTCCGACGAACGCGAAGGGCGCGAAGAAGGCGAGGCGACGGATGCCGGGCCTCGTCCGTCTCACCAGCAGGCAGGGCGACGGCGAGCCGAACCCCGACTGGCTGCCGCAGGCGCACCGCGCCGCCGAGGCGATGGCCGCGCAGCTCGAAGAGGACACGGGCGTGCGCGCGCTGCCACGCGGCAGCTGGCTCGAGCTGTTCGGCGTTCCGCTGACGGCCCACTTCCTCGGCGGCGCGACCATCTCGGCCGACCCCGACCACGGTGTGGTGGACCCGTATCACCGGGTGTGGAACTACCCGGGTCTGCACATCGTCGACGGCTCGACGGTGTCCGCGAATCTCGGAGTGAACCCGTCGCTCACGATCACCGCTCAGGCGGAGCGGGCCTTCGCGCTGTGGCCCGCGAAGGGCGAGGCGGACCGCCGCCTGGACCAGGGGGAGCCGTACGAGCCGTTGTCCAGATCGTGACTTGACCGGCGGCCGCGGTGCCGTGCAAAGTGTCGTGCGGATCAATGGGGATCCGGGGGAATAGCGCAAGCGCCCGCACTTCGAGCAACGGCCACGACGGAGTGGCTGGACGACCCCAGTGGGACTGAGAAGTGACCGGCCCGAGCGCACGTCTTCGAAGCCGGGTGGGGCTCCGAGGACGCCCCCTGCCCGGGTTAGCGAAGCGCACGCGCGGGGAATAGCCCGGGCATGAACGCAGATGCCGACCCCATCAAGATCCCCGGCGGCCCCTCTTCCGAGCCGCCCGCGTTCGACGAGCCGACCACGCCACGCGAGCCGCTGCCGCCGAAGCCCGACCAGACCGGCCCCGACACGTTCACGCCGACGGGCGCGCCGACCACCACCCCGCAGGACGCGCTTTCCCAGCAGGGCGAGCGCCTCACCACCGCACAGGGGGTGCCCCTGCGCGACACCGACCACTCGCTGAAGGCGGGGCGCCGCGGCCCCGTGCTGTTGCAGGACCACCACCTGCGCGAGAAGATCACCCACTTCGACCATGAGCGGATCCCGGAGCGCGTCGTGCACGCACGCGGTGCGGCCGCCCACGGCCGCTTCGTCGCGAACGGCGAGGCCGAGCGCTACACCGCCGCAGCGTTCCTCAGGGCCGGCGCCACCACGGACACCTTCGTGCGGTTCTCGACGGTTCTCGGCTCGCGCGGCTCCGCGGACACCGTGCGGGACACGCGCGGCTTCGCGACGAAGTTCTACACGAGCGAGGGCGTGTTCGACCTCGTCGGCAACAACATCCCCGTGTTCTTCATCCAGGACGCGATCAAGTTCCCCGACATCATCCACGCCGGCAAGCCGCACCCGGACCGCGAGATCCCGCAGGCGCAGTCCGCGCACGACACCTTCTGGGACTTCGTCTCGCTGCACACCGAGGCGCAGCACCACACCATCTGGAACATGTCCGACCGCGGCATCCCGCGCTCCTACCGCATGATGCAGGGCTTCGGCATCCACACCTTCCGTCTCATCAACGCGGAAGGCGCGACCACGCTCGTCAAATTCCACTGGCGCCCGCGGCTCGGAACCCACGGCCTCACCTGGGAGGAGGCGCAGCTCATCGCGGGCAAGGATCCGGACTTCCACCGCCGCGACCTCGCCGACGCGATCGAGGCGGGCGCATTCCCCGAGTGGGACTTCGGAATCCAGGTCTTCCCCGACACGGTCGATCAGACCTTCGCGGGCATCGACCTGCTCGACCCGACCAAGATCGTGCCGGAGGAGCTCGCACCGGTGAAGGTCGTCGGCACGATGACCCTCGAGCGGAACCCGAGCAACTACTTCGCCGAGACCGAGCAGGTCGCGTTCCACCCAGGCCACCTGGTGCCCGGCATCGACGTGACGAGCGACCCGCTGCTGCAGGGCCGGCTGTTCTCCTACCTCGACACGCAGATCACGCGGCTCGGCGGCCCGAATTTCGCGCAGCTGCCCATCAACCGGCCGCACGCCGAGATCAACGACATGCTGCGCGACGGCATGCACCAGACCGCGGTGCACCGCGGCGTCGCGCCCTACCACCCGAACTCGCTCGACGGCGGCTGCCCGTTCCCCGCCATGGTCACGGGCCGGGAGCAGCCCGACGCCGCGTTCACCGACGTGCCGCAGCACCTCCCGGAGGACGTCGTGACGCGCGAGCAGTCGGCCACCTTCGACGACCACTTCTCGCAGGCGCGCCTGTTCTACCGCTCGCTCACGCCGATCGAGCAGCTGCACGTGAAGCAGGCGTACGCCTTCGAGCTCGGCAAGGTCTACGAGCAGACCATCAAGGAGCGACAGCTGCAGTGCCTCGCCAACATCGACGAGGACCTGTGCGCGTTCGTCGCCGCCGAGCTCGGCCTGCCGGCACCGGCCCCGAGCGAGGACGTGCCGGACACGCAGCCGAGCCCCGCGCTGCGCATGGTCACCGACGTGCGCTGGCCGGCCAGCGGGCGCATGGTCGGCATCGTGATCGATGACGCGACGGATGCCCAGGCCGTGGCATCCGTCCGCCAGTCGATCCACGCCGCAGGGGCCGTGCCCATCGTCATCGCACCCCACGGCGGCGAGGCCGCCGGTGTCGCCGTGCAGCGCAGCTTCCACACCGCCACGAGCGTCGAGCTCGACGCGGTGATCGTGCTCGCCCCGGCGGTGGACCAGCGGGTGCTCGAGCTGCTGCGGGAGGCGTTCCGGCACGACAAGGCGATCGCCTTCGCCGAGGACGCGACCGCGCTGCTCGCCGACGCGGGCATCGCCCCGACCGCGCCGGGCGTCATCGTGGGCGACCCGGCCGCGGCGGCGGACGGCGTGCTGGAGCTGCTCCCGGCGCACCGCGTGTGGGCGCGCGAGCTGGTGTGAGAGCAGCAGGACGAGCAGCGCGGAGAGCGCGGAAGGGGCAACCATCATGACAACGGCGTCCGCATCGGGCTCCCCGGCCGCCGGGGGGACGGTGCGCAGCCTCATCCCGGCGAGGCTCGACCGGCTGCCGTGGACGAAGTTCCACTGGTCCGTCGTCGTCGGCCTCGGGGTCGCCTGGATCCTCGACGGGCTCGAGATCCAGATCGTCGCCGCGAACGGCTACGCCCAGACGCTGCACCTCTCCAGCGCGCAGGTCGGGCTCGTCGGCACCGTCTACCTGGTCGGCGAGGTGGTGGGCTCGCTGTACTTCGGCTGGCTCTCCGACCGGCTCGGCCGGCGCCGGCTGTTCATCCTGACCCTCGCGATCTACCTGGTGGGCTCGGGCATCGCGGGCTTCGCGTTCTCCTACTGGTTCCTGCTGATCTTCCGCTTCGTGGCCGGCGCGGGCATCGGCGGCGAGTACGCGGCGATCAACTCGGCGATCGACGAGCTGATCCCGTCGCACTACCGCGGTCGCGTCGACATCGCGATCAACGGCACCTACTGGGCCGGTGCGGCGATCGGCGCGGCGGCGAGCATCCCGCTGTTCAACCCCCATCTCGTGAACCAGGACTGGGGGTGGCGCATCGGCTTCTGGATCGGCCCGGTGATCGGCCTCATCATCATCTACCTGCGCCGCCACCTGCCCGAAAGTCCGAGGTGGCTCGTCACGCACGGCCACGAGAAGGACGCGGAGGACACCATCGAGCTCATCGAGCGCCAGGTCGCCGAGCAGGGGGCGCAGCTCGCGCCCGTCGACGACGCGCAGGCGATCGAGCTGAAGCCCATCGAGTACGTTCCGTTCCGGACGATCGTCGGAGTGCTGTTCCGCAAGTACCCGAAGCGCACGCTGACCGCGGCGGCGATGATGATCACGCAGTCGTTCCTGTACAACGCGATCTTCTTCACCTACGCGCTCGTGCTGCAGAACTTCTACGACATCCCCCGCGACCACACTGCGTACTTCCTGTTCCCGTTCGCGGCAGGCAACCTCATCGGCCCGCTCGTGCTGGGGCCGCTCTTCGACACGGTCGGCCGGCGGCGCATGATCTTCGCCACCTACGGCATCTCGGGCGCCGTGCTCGCCGTCTCGGCCGCCCTGTTCCACGCCGATCTGCTCAGCGCGGCGACGCAGACGATCTTCTGGTGCGTCGCGTTCTTCTTCGCGTCGGCCGGTGCGTCGAGCGCCTACCTGACCGTGAGCGAGACGTTCCCGCTGGAGATCCGCGCCCAGGCGATCTCCTACTTCTTCTCACTGGCGCAGATCTTCGGCGCGATCGCCCCCGTGCTCTACGGCGCGATGGTCGGTGACGGGTCGTCGCGAGGCCCGCTGACCGTCGGCTACTACCTCGGCGCCGGCATCATGATCCTCGGCGGGGTGATCGCGCTGATCTTCGGCACGGATGCCGAGCGGAAGTCGCTCGAGACGGTGAGCGCGCCGCTTTCGCTCGTCACGAGCGCGCGCGGCTGAGGGGAGGCTCGCGGGGCGAGTGATGCGGCAGACTGCTGTCGTGAAGAGACTCGCGCTGCCGCAGACGAAGCTGACCGCCTCCAACCTCATCCTCGGCCTGATGAGGATCAGCGAGCTCGACGACGCCGCGATCCGCGCGCTCGTCGACGCGGCGCTTGAGGAGGGCATCGACTTCTTCGACCATGCGGACGTCTACGGCGGCGACCACCTGTGCGAGCGCCGCTTCGGCGAGGCGATGCGGTTCAGCGCCGAGGACCGCGAGAAGGTGCGGATCCAGACGAAGACGGGCATCGTGCCCGGCGCGTTCGACTTCTCGAAGCAGCACATTCTGGAGTCGGTGGATGCCTCGCTCGAGGCGCTCCGCACCGACTACCTCGACGTGCTGCTGCTGCACCGCCCCGACGCGCTCGTCGAGCCCGAAGAGGTGGCCGCCGCGTTCGATCAACTCGAGGCATCCGGAAAGGTCCGGAACTTCGGCGTCTCGAACCACACCCCCGGTCAGATCGAACTGCTCAAGAAGTACGTGAGGCAGCCGCTCGCCTTCAACCAGGTGCAGCTCTCGATCACCCACGCGCCGCTCATCGCGGCAGGCGTCGCCGCGAACATGGCGGGCCTCGACCAGTCCGTGGACCGCGACAACGGCATCCTCGACTACGCGCGCCTCAACGACATCACGCTGCAGGCGTGGTCGCCGTTCCAGAAGCAGTTCTTCAACGGCGTCTTCCTCGGCGACCGCGAGAACTACGCGGAGCTCAACGACGTGATCGACGAGCTCGCCGCGCAGTACGCCGTCACCCCCACCGCCATCGCGGTCGCATGGATCACCCGGCACCCCGCGGACTTCCAGGTCGTGCTCGGCACGACGCGGCCGGAGCGGGTGCGCGAGGCGGCGGCCGGCAGCGAGCTGCCGCTGACCCGGGCCGAGTGGTACCGGCTGTTCACGGCGGCGGGCTACACGCTGCCCTGAGCAATGGCACGGCGCCAGAGGGCGCCGTTATCACAACGCGCGCACCCGATGGTTGACGCGCGCCCGCGTCACGCCATGATGGGGGACAGATGTGCGGTTCCCGACACGGGACCGGACGTTTGCATTGCACGTTTACAAAGGAGTAGACCCATGCAACACCCCTCTGCCGCATTCAACCGCCGCGCGCTGCTCAAGGGGGCCGGCATCGGCGCCCTCGGCCTCCTCGCGGCTCCCGCCCTCGCCGCCTGCACCGGCGCCCCCGCCTCGGGCGGCGGCAAGTCCGGCTCGAAGAGCTTCAGCTTCGGCTCCAACGCCTCGGACGACGTGCCGAAGCGCGCCTACGCCGCGTTCGTCGCCGCGTTCGAGAAGAAGTCGGGCGACTCGGTGAAGATCAACACCACCGACCACAACTCCTTCCAGGAGAAGATCGCGAACTACCTGCAGGGCAGCCCTGACGACGCGTTCACGTGGTTCGCGGGCTACCGCATGCAGTACTACTCGAAGAAGGGGCTCACGGCCTCGATCGACGACGTGTGGGACAAGATCGGCGACAACTACTCGGACGGGCTCGCCAAGGCGTCCACCGGGGAAGACGGCAAGAAGTACTTCGTGCCCAACTACAACTACCCGTGGGGCTTCTTCTACCGGAAGTCGGTGTGGCAGTCGAAGGGCTACCAGGTGCCGAAGACAATGGACGACTTCGAGGCGCTCTGCAAGCAGATGAAGGGCGACGGGCTCATCCCCATCGGCTTCGCCGACAAGGACGCCTGGCCCGCCTGCGGCACCTTCGACTACATCAACATGCGCACCAACGGCTACCAGTTCCACATGGACCTGTGCGCGCACAAGGAGTCCTGGAACCAGAAGAAGGTGCAGGACGTCTTCGACACCTGGAAGATCCTGCTGCCGTACCAGGACCCGGCGGCCCTCGGGATGACCTGGCAGGACGCGGCGCAGAAGCTCGCGAAGAGCCAGACCGGCATGTACCTGCTCGGCTCCTTCGTCACCCAGCAGTTCACCGACCCGGCCGTGCTCGCCGACATCGACTTCTTCCCTTTCCCCGAGATCGCCGTCGAGGGTCAGGATGCCATCGAGGCGCCGATCGACGGCCTGATGCTGTCCAAGAAGGGCGGCGACAGCCAGGCCGCGCGCGACATGCTCGCCTTCATGGGCACGGGGGCGGGGCAGCTCGCCTACTGGAAGGTGGACAGCTCGAACCTGATGACCGCGAAGGACGCGGACACCTCGGGCTACTCGGCGTTCAGCAAGAAGCTCGCCGACGTCATCGCGCAGGCGAAGTCCGTGAGCCAGTTCTTCGACCGCGACGCCCTGCCCGCCATGGCGAGCAACGTGCTCGAGCCGGCCATGCAGTCCTTCATCAAGGACGGCAGCATCGACCTCGCGAGCATCGAGTCGCAGGCGAAGACGCAGTACGCGGACCAGTAGCCGACCGCGCCGATGACGGAAGAACAGCTCGCTGCGTCGGCGCCGGCCGCCGTGCGGGGGCGCGAAACCCCCGCACGGCGGCACGGGCACCTGCGCCAGCTCACGAAGCGCGACGTCCTCACGCTGTCCCTCATGGCAGGCATCCCGACGCTCATCCAGCTCTGCCTGGTGTGGCTGCCCACCCTGTTCTCGATCGGGCTCTCGTTCGTGCGCTGGAACGGCCTCGCCTTCGGCGACATGAGGCCCGCCGGCCTCGACAACTACCGCTTCGTCTTCACCGACTACACGCCGTTCTGGCCGGCCGTGACCCACAACATCCTGTGGCTGCTGTTCCTCGGCGTGATCGGGACGCCGCTCGGCCTGCTGCTGGCCGTGCTGCTCGACAGCCGCATCCGCTTCACGCGCATCTACCAGAGCATCTTCTTCACGCCCGTGATGCTCTCGCTCGCCCTGATCGGCATCATCTGGCAGCTGTTCTACTCGCGCGACAACGGCCTGCTGAACTTCCTGCTCGGCACCTCGGGAACGCCGCACGCGGTCGACTGGCTGGGCGACTCGAGCGTCAACATCTGGGCCGCGATGATCGCCGCGACCTGGCGGCACGCGGGCTACGTCATGATCCTGTACCTCGCGGGCCTCAAGGGCGTCGACCCGACCCTGCGCGAGGCGGCCGCGATCGACGGCGCCAACGGCCCGCAGACCTTCTTCCGGGTCGTGTTCCCGGCGATGAAGCCGACGAACATCATCATCGTCGTGATCACGATCATCGAGTCGCTGCGCGCCTTCGACATCGTCTACGTGATCAACAAGGGCACCAACGGCCTCGAGCTGCTGTCCGCGCTCGTCATCCAGAATCTCGTCGGCGAGGGCCAGGTCATCGGCGTCGGCTCCGCGCTCGCCGTGGTGCTGCTCGTGATCTCGCTCGTGCCGATCGTCTTCTATCTCACCCGCACCTTCCGCTCGCAGGAGGACGAATGACCGTCACGGAGACCGCGGCGATGCAGCTGGGCCGCGCGGAGGCGCTCCGACTCACGGGCCGGCGCCCGCACCGGAAGGGGCGCTGGGGCACCCTGCTCTTCCTCACCGTCATGGCGCTCGCGTGGTTGCTGCCGCTGCTGTGGACCCTGTACACCTCGCTGCGGCCCAAGTCGGCCACGGACAAGTACGGCTACTTCAGCATCCATGGCCCGATCAACTTCCAGAATTTCGCGGATGCCTGGAACCAGGGCGGCTTCGCCCGCTATTTCGGCAACTCACTGATCATCACGGTGCCGTCGGTCGTGCTCACTCTGTTCTTCGCGTCGATGATGGCGTTCGCCGTGAGCCGGTTCCGCTGGCGCTTCAACGTGACGCTGCTCATCATGTTCACCGCCGGCAACCTGCTGCCGCCACAGGTGCTCGCCGCCCCGCTGTTCGAGCTCTTCAAGCACATCACGCTGCCCTACACGGTGAGCGACTCCGGCAGCCTGCTCAACACCTACTGGAGCGTCATCGCGGTCAACACGGCCTTTCAGATCGGCTTCTGCACCTTCGTGCTGTCCAACTTCATGAAGGCGATCTCGCCGGAGCTGACGGAGGCGGCGCGGGTCGACGGCGCGAGCGTGTGGCGCCAGTACTGGAGCATCATCATGCCGCTCACCCGGCCGGCGCTGGCCGCGCTCGGCACCCTCGAGGTGATCTTCATCTACAACGACTTCTTCTGGCCGCTCATCTTCATCCAGTCCGGCGACCGCCTGCCCGTCACGACGGCGATCAACAACCTGCAGGGGCAGTTCCTGTCGAACTACAACCTGCTCGCCGCCGGCGCGACCATCACCGTCATCCCGACGCTCGTGATCTACCTCGTGCTGCAGCGCCAGTTCGTGTCGGGTCTGACGCTGGGCGCGAGCAAGGGGTGAGCGCGGCGAGCGGAGAAGCCGAGAAGTAGCTCTGGGTAACAGGCGGGTGCGCCACGGGGCGCCGACCTAGGCTGGTCGCGTGCCCCAGAACGACCTGCCTCAGCTCGACAACCCCGCCTGGTACTCCCTGACCGGCGCACATGCCCGGCACGCGCGTGGCTCCCGAGACGGCGCAGCGGGCCGCGCCCTGCGCTACGACCCCGAGGTCTCCGTGTGGGGAGCGGTTCCCGACGACGCGAGTGGCGAGGACTGGGCGGCGCTCGGCGCGCTGCTCGCACCTGATGAGGCCATCAGCCTTCCCGGCCGTGCCCTGCCGGAGGGCTGGGAGGGCGATTCGGGCCTTGGGCTGCAGATGGTCGACGAGGCTTTCGAGCCGAGCGCCGACGACGGCGCGGGCCTGGTGGTGCTCACGGCAGCGGACGTGCCCGAGATGCTCGCGCTGATCGAGCGCACCCAGCCGGGGCCGTTCGCGCCGCGCACCATCGAACTGGGCGGCTATCTCGGTGTCCGCAGCGACGGCGGGCTGGTCGCCATGGCGGGGCGCCGCATGAACCCGGCGGGCTGGGTGGAGATCAGCGCGGTGTGCACCGACGAGGAGCATCGGGGGCACGGCTATGCCGCGCGGCTCGTGCGCGCGGTGGCATCCGGAATCCGGGAGAGCGGCCAGCGGGCCTTTCTGCATGTGCGCTGGGACAACGAGGGGGCGAAGCGCGTCTACGACCGGCTCGGCTTCGTCGTGCGCCGCGAGTTCCCGTTCAGCTTCGGGCGGCCCGCGGCCGCCACGGCCGCCGGTGATGTCCGGGCCGGGGACCGGACAGAAGGCGGCGCCGCGGCCTAGCGTTAAGGGGTGACAACGCCCCTCGCCGATCTGCGCGCCGACTTCCCGCTGCTCGACCAGAGCGTGAACGGGCATCCGCTCGTCTACCTGGACTCGGCCGCGACGGCGCAACGGCCCCGGGTCGTGCTCGACGCCGAGCGTGAGTTCCTCGAGAAGCGCAACGCCGCCGTGCACCGCGGCGCGCACACGCTCGCCGCCGAGGCGACGGAGGAGTTCGAGGGCGCACGCGAGGCGGTCGCGCGCTTCGTGGGCGCGCGGCCTGAGGAGATCGCGTGGCAGTCGAACGCGACGGATGCCCTGAACACGGTCGCCTTCGCGATCGGCGCGGCCTCCCGGGGCCGCGGGGGAGAGGCGGCGCGCCGCTTCGCGCTCGCCCCGGGCGATGAGCTCGTCGTGACCGAGGCCGAGCACCACGCGAACCTCATCCCGTGGCAGGAGCTCGCGGCGCAGACCGGGGCAGTGCTGCGCTGGATCCCTGTCGACGACGATGGCCTGTGGACCATCGACGACGCCCGCGCCGTCGTAACCGAGCGGACCCGGCTCATCGCGTTCGCGCACGTCTCCAACGTCACCGGGATGGTGGCGCCCGTGGCGGAGCTCGTCGAGCTCGCGGCATCCGTCGGCGCCCTGACGGTGCTCGACGCCTGTCAGTCGGCTCCGCACCGCCCGCTCCAGCTCGGCGCGCTCGGCGTCGACTTCGCGGCGTTCAGCGCGCACAAGATGCTCGGACCGACCGGCCTCGGCGTGCTCTACGGCAGGCGCGAGCTGCTCGACGCCCTGCCGCCGGCACGCACCGGCGGCTCCATGATCACCACCGTGACGATGGAGCGGGCCGAGTTCCTGCCCGCGCCGCAGCGCTTCGAGGCCGGCACGCAGCCCGTCTCGCAGGCGGTCGCCCTCGGCGCGGCCGTCGGCTATCTGACGGATGCCGGAGCCGAGGCGATCCATGCGCACGAGCGCGCTCTAACGGAGCGCCTGTACGCGGGGCTCGCGGGCATCCCCGGCCTGCGCCTCATCGGGCCGGGAGCCGGCGTAGAGCGCGCGGGGCTCGCCGCCTTCGACGTGGCGGGAGTGCACGCCCACGACGCGGGGCAGTTCCTCGACGCGCGGGGCATCGCCGTGCGCGTCGGGCACCACTGTGCGCAGCCCCTGCACCGGCGGCTCGGCCTGACGGCGAGCGTGCGGGCGAGCGTGTACCTCTACAACACGGAGGCCGACGTCGACGCGTTCCTCGACGCCGCCGCGGGCATCCGCCCCTACTTCAGACTGTGACGCAGCGTGGCCGACTCAAGCGGCCCGGGGAATAGCAAGCGCGAGAACGGGGATTCCAACGGTATGAGCAACGCTATGAGCGAGTACAGCGAGACGCAGACCCCGGAAGTCGGTCGCTACGGCGTATGGATCGGCGGACGCAGCAACCCGGCCCCCGAGCTCGCCTACCATCTCGAGACTCTCGGCTTCGGTGCGCTCTGGCTCGGCGGGCAGCCCGTCGACCTTCGGGCCGTCGAGGCCGCGATCGCGAACACCAGCACGATCACGGTGGCGACAGGCATCGTGAACATCTGGACGGGGGACGCGCGGGAGCTCGCTGAGTCCTACCACCGCATCGAGGCGGAGTACCCGGGCCGCCTGCTCGTCGGCATCGGCGCGGGCCACCCGGAGAACCAGGGCGCCGCAGCCCGCAAGCCCTACGGCGCGATGGTCGACTACCTCGACGTGCTCGACGACGCCGGGCTTCCGCTCGAGCGCCGGGTGCTCGCGGCGCTCGGGCCGCGCATGCTGGAGCTCGCACGCGACCGCTCAGCGGGCGCGCATCCGTACCTCGTCACGCCGTCGTTCAACGAAGGGGCGCGGGCGATCCTCGGCGCCGGGAAGCTGCTCGCGACCGAGCAGCGCGTCGTGCTGCGTGAAGACGCGGAGGCCGCGCGCGAGCTCGGGCGCCCCAGCGTCGACCGGCCGTACCTCGGCCTGCGGAACTACGTGAGAAACCTGAAGCGCCTCGGCTACGGCGACGAGGACGTCGAGAGCCCGGGCAGCGACCGCCTCATCGACGACCTCGTGGTCTACGGCGACGATGCGGCGATCGAGGCGCGGCTGAGCGCGCACCTGCGCGCCGGCGCCGACCACGTGGCGGTGCAGCTCGTGCAGGGACCCGACGACGACGTCTTCGCCGCGTACACGCAGCTCGCCCGCGCGCTCGGCCTGCCCCGCGACGCGGGCGTGCAAGGCTGAGCCCGTGCCGTACTCAGCCGCAGCAGACCGCTACCAGTCGATTCCCTACCGCCGCACCGGGCGCAGCGGCCTCAAGCTGCCCGCCGTCTCGCTCGGCCTGTGGCAGAACTTCGGGGACACGACGCCGCTCGAGACGCAGCGTGCGATCCTGCACCGCGCCTTCGACCTCGGCGTCACGCACTTCGACCTCGCGAACAACTATGGCCCTCCAGCAGGAAGCGCGGAGACGAACTTCGGGCGCCTCATGGCAGAGGACTTCCGGCCGTATCGGGACGAGCTGATCATCTCGACCAAGGCGGGCTACCGGATGTTCGACGGGCCCTACGGCGAGTGGGGCAGCCGCAAGTACCTGCTCGCGAGCCTCGACGCGTCGCTTTCGCGCATGGGTCTCGACTACGTCGACATCTTCTACTCGCATCGCGCCGACCCCGACACCCCGCTTGAGGAGACGATGGGGGCGCTCGACCAGGCGGTGCGCAGCGGGAAGGCGCTGTACGTCGGCATCTCGAGCTACTCGCCCGAGCGCACACGTCAGGCGGTCCAGATCCTGCAGGACCTCGGAACGCCCGCGCTCACCCATCAGCCGAGCTACTCGATGCTGAACAGATGGATCGAGGGCGACCCGGGGACAGGCGGCCCGAGCCTGCTCGACACTGTCGGCGAGCTCGGCCTCGGCCTCATCGCCTTCAGCCCGCTCGCACAGGGCCTGCTCACGAGCAAGTACCTGAACGGCGTGCCCGAGGGCTCGCGCGCGACGAAGGCGCCGTCGTGGCGCGACGGATTCCTCACCGACGAGGTCCTCGACCGGGTCCGCGGCCTCAACAGCCTTGCGGAGTCACGTGGCCAGACCCTCGCGCAGATGGCCATCGCCTGGGTGCTGCGCGACCCGCGCGTCACCTCCGCGCTCGTCGGCGCGTCGAGCGTCGCGCAGCTCGAGGACAACGTCGCAGCGCTCTCGAGGCTCGACTTCACCGGCGATGAGCTGCGCGAGATCGACCGCCACGTCGCGGGGATGGGCGACGCCGGCATCAACATCTGGCAGCGCTCGAGCGAGGTCGGCGCCTGAGTCATCCGTTTCGGTGATGTAACACGCGTGTATGAATTCGCCACGCACGCGTGCCGAGAATTGACCGAGAGTGTCTGATCTGTAAAGGTTGCCGCGTAACCCACGCATGGGGGTCACCCGGCCCCCACATGAGGAGAGACCTTTCCATGACCAACACTCGAACAGGCAGCCTGGCGCTGCCCGACACCGGTCTCAAGCGACAGATCGGTTTCATCGGACTGATGTGGGCCTCTGCCGGCTCGATCATCGGGTCCGGCTGGCTGTACGGCGCGCAGAAGGGCCTGACGGCTGCGGGGCCCGCCGTGATCTGGTCGTGGCTCATCGGCGCCGCCGCCATCATGGTGCTGGCGTTCGTGCACGCCGAGCTCGGCGGCATGTACCCGATCGCGGGCGGGACGGCGCGCTTCCCGCACCTCGCCTTCGGCGGCATCGCCGGCGGCTCCTTCGGCTGGTTCTCGTGGCTGCAGGCGGTGACGGTCGCCCCGGTCGAGGTCATGGCGATGCTCGGCTACTGGCAGTCGCTCGCGCGGCAGGAGGGCTGGAGCTTCGGCGCCCACTGGCAGAATCCGAAGACCGAGATCCTGACAGGAACCGGGATCGTCACCGCGGTCATCGTGATGGCCGTGTTCACGGCCATCAACTTCCTCTCGATCCGCGCGCTCGCGAACACGAACAGCGCCGCCACCTGGTGGAAGATCGGCGTGCCGCTGCTCGCCATCATCGTGATCGCGATCGTCGGATTCCACGGCAGCAACTTCGGCGCGGGCGAGAGCTTCGCTCCGACGGGCGCCAAGGGCGTGCTGAGCGCGCTGCCGACGGCCGGCGTCATCTTCGCGTTCCTCGGCTTCGAGCAGGCCGACCAGCTGGCCGGCGAATCGGCCAACCCGAAGCGCGACATCCCGCGCGCCGTCATCGGCTCGGTCGTCATCGGTCTCGTGATCTACCTGGCGCTCCAGGTCGTGTTCATCGGCGCCATTCCGCACGACCACCTGCTCTCCAGCTGGGCCGACACGGCCGCGCAGTACGCCTCCGGCCCGTTCGCGCTCATCGCGACCGCGATCGGCGTGGGGTGGCTGGCGGTCGTGCTCTACGTCGACGCGGTCATCTCGCCCGGTGGCACCGGCCTCATCTACTTCACGGCGACGAGCCGCGTGTCGTACGGCCTCTCGAAGAACGGCTACTTCCCCCGGCTGTTCCAGTCGACCACGGGCCGCGGGGTGCCCTGGTTCGGACTGATCATCGCGTGGATCTTCGGCTGCGTCTGCTTCCTGCCGTTCCCGAGCTGGCAGTCCTTGGTCGGCCTCATCACGAGCGCCTCGGTGCTCATGTACGCAGGCGCGCCGCTCGCGTTCGGCGCCTTCCGTAAGCGGCTGCCGAACGCCGACCGCCCGTTCCGCCTGCCCGGCGGCCAGATCCTGTCGCCGATCGCCTTCATCGTCTCGAACTGGATCATCATGTGGACGGGCTGGCCGACCGACTGGAAGCTCGGCGTCTGCATCCTGATCGGCCTCGCGATCATCGTGCTGACCCGCGTCTTCAAGTGGAACTCGACGCCGGTGCACTTCAACTGGAAGTCGTCGCAGTGGCTGTTCCCCTACCTGGTCGGCCTCGGCCTGATCATCTTCCTGAGCGACTGGGGCCCCCTCAAGCACCCAGTGATCGGCTTCGGCTGGGACATGGTCGTGACGGGCGCCTTCAGCCTGGTCATCTACTACTGGGCGATCAACACCGCGGTGGACACCGAGGGCATCCTGGTGATGGCGGAGGAGACCGCGGCGCACGCCGAGCAGGAGACCGCCGAGCTCGGCGCCCCCGTCGTCGGCTGATCTCGCTGTGAGGGCGGGGCGCGGGGCATCCCGCGCCCCGCTTTTCTCGTGGCATCCGGAATATCCGTAAACCCGCACGGATTTGTGGGTATCGTGGACGCGATGGATGTGCTGCGGGTGGTGGGCGACGGCCTCTTCGAGGCGTTCGCGATGTTCTGGCAGACGCTGTGGGCGCTGTTCCTCGGCTTCGCGCTGTCGGGCATCGTCCAGGCCTTCGTGACGCGCGAGCGGATGCAGCGCGCGCTCGGCGACCACCGGCCGGCGACGCTCGCGAAGGCGACGGTCTGGGGCGTCGTGAGCTCCTCGTGCTCCTATGCGGCGAGCGCTCTCGCGAAGACGCTGTTCCGGCGCGGCGCCGACTTCACGACCTCGCTCGTGTTCATGGTCGCGAGCACGAACCTCGTCGTCGAGCTGGGGCTCGTGCTATGGCTGCTGCTCGGCTGGCAGTTCGCCCTCGCAGAGTTCGTCGGCGGCGCCATCATGATCGCGCTGCTCGGCCTGGTCGGGCCCCGTCTGCTCGGCGGCCGCACCGCGGCCCGGGCGCGGGCGCAGGTCGAGGCATCCAGCGGCGCGCACGGCGACCACGGCCACGACCACCATCACGGCGAGCCGCAGGGCCAGGCGGGGCGCGCGCGCTGGGGTGACGCGGCGCGCTACATGATCAGCGATCTCACGATGATCCGCCGCGAGCTGGTGATCGGATTCCTCGTCGCCGGCTTCCTGACCGCGCTGGTGCCCCCCGTTGTCTGGCAGTCGCTCTTCGCGACGGGGCACGGCTTCTGGTCGAGCCTCGAGAACGTGCTCGTCGGCCCGTTCCTCGCCATCATCAGCTTCGTCTGCTCGGTCGGCAACGTGCCGCTCGCGGCCGCGCTGTGGCAGGGCGGCGCGAGCTTCGGGGGAGTGGTCGCCTTCGTCTTCGCCGACCTCATCGCGCTGCCGCTGCTCGCGATCTACCGCGGCTACTTCGGCCTGCGCGTCACCGCCCGCATCCTCGCGGTGTTCTGGGCGACGATGAGCGCAGCGGGCCTCGCGGTCGAGTACCTGTTCCGCTGGGCCGGCGTTCCCGAGCCTGCGCGGCGCGCCGCTGCGGCCGGCTCCGTATTCGGCTGGAACCACACCACCTGGCTCAATATCGCGGCGCTCGCGCTCTTCGCCGTGATGCTCGTGCTGGCCCGCTGGGGTGCGAGCTCCGGTCGCTACGCCAAGGATCCGGTCTGCGGCATGCAGGTCGAGATCGCGCACGCGCCGGCCCGCCGCGAGCGGGACGGCGAGACCTATTACTTCTGCTCCGACCGCTGCGCGCGCCGCTTCGACGCGGGCAGCGCCCCGCACTCCGACGAGAGGAACTCCATGACAGAGACGATGAGCCACGACCCGAACGGCACCCACCGCGACCCGGTGTGCGGCATGCGTGTCAACCCCGAGACCGCCGCTGCGAGCGCCGAGTTCGAGGGCGAGACCTACTACTTCTGCTCGCCCGGCTGCCGCACCGCGTTCGAGCTCAAGCCAGAGGCGTTCCTGGCGTCACGATGAGCCTGTCGCACGAGCATCCGATCGACCGCGCGGCCGTCACGCGAGCGCGCGAGGCCGTGCCGAGCGCCGACGAGACCGCCCGCCTCGCGGGTCTGCTCTCGGTGATGGCCGACCCGCTGCGCCTGCGCATCGTCTTCGCGCTCGACGAGACCGAGGAGCTCTGCGTCGGCGACCTCGCGCTCGCGCTCGAAGTCAGCGAGGACTCGGCGGGCTACGCGCTGCGGCTGCTGCGCGCCGCCGGACTTGTGACCACCAGGAAGGCCGGCCGTGTCGTCTACAACCGGCTCGCGCCGGACTTCCCTGAGCCGCTGCTGCACTACTGCCTGCGCGAGCTGATCTCGATCACGGGCGCCTGATCGGCGCGTACCACCCGCCGGTCACGGCGAGCAGGTCGGCGGCGGCGAGCTCGAGGTCGAAGCCGCGCCGGCCGCCGGAGACGAGGATCGTCTCGAAGCCGGTGGCCGACTCGTCGAGCACGGTGGGCAACGGCGTCTTCTGACCGACCGGCGAGATGCCGCCGACGACGTAGCCGCTCTTCCGCTCGGCGACCTTGGGGTCGGCGAGCTCGGCCTTCTTGCCTCCGAGCGCCGCCGCCAGCGCTTTCAGGTCGAGCAGCGCGTCGACGGGCACGATGCCGACGCCGAAGCCGCCGGCATCCGTCGTGACCATCAACGTCTTGAAGATGCGGGCGGGCTCGATGCCGAGTTCGCGCGCGGCTTCCGCGCCGAAATCGGTGACGGCCGCGTCGTGCACATACGAATGCGGGGTGAAGCGGATGCCTGCGCGCTGCAGCGCGGCGGTCGCGGCGGTCGTCGGCGCCCCCGAGCTCTTCTTGGCCATAGCGCCACCAGTATTCCGGTCGCCGGGCACCGTGACGGCTGTGGCACCGCGCTAACGTGGCGGCGTGAGCGGATTCGTGCAGCCCGACTTCTCCATCGCCGGCCAGCGGGCGCTCGTGACGGGCGCGTCCCGCGGCATCGGCCACGACCTGGCGCTGGCCCTCGCGGGCGCGGGCGCCGAGGTGCTGGCCGGCGTGCGGCGGCTCGAGGACGGGGCAGAGCTCGCGCAGGCATCCGCTCGCATCACGCCCTTTCTCTTGGATGTGACGGATGTCGCGGCGACGCGCGCCGCGATCGACGCCGAAGCCGCCGCGAACGGCCCGATCTCGATCCTCGTCAACAACGCCGGGCTCGGCTTCAACCACGACGCCGTCGACGTCGGCGAACGCGACTGGGACGCCATGATGGACGTCAACCTCAAGGGCCTGTTCTTCGTCACGCAAGCGGTCGCGCGGCACATGCTGGCTGCCGGGTACGGCCGCGTCGTGAATCTCTCGTCGCAGGCGGGGCTCGTGGGCATCCGCCGTCACGCGGTGTACTCGGCGAGCAAGGGCGGCGTCGACCTGCTCACCAAGGTGCTCGCGCTCGAGTGGGCGGATCGCGGGGTGACGGTCAACTCGGTGGCGCCGACGTACATCCGTACCCCGGGGACCGCCGAGCGGCTCGACGACCCCGAGATCGCGGCCGACATCCTCGGGCGCATTCCGGCCGCGCGATCCGGGACGACCGCGGACGTCGCAGGCGCCGTGCTTTACCTCGCCTCGCCGGCTGCGGGACTCGTGACGGGAACGGTGCTGCCGGTCGACGGCGGCTGGACGGCGCAGTAGACGCCCGGCCCTTCGGTAGGCTGACATCGCGTGAGCGAAAGTCTGTGGGCGAGGCCCGCGAGTGACCTGTTGGCGAGCACCGCTTCGGCGGCCCCGACGCCCGGCGGCGGCTCGATCGCCGCCATCACCGGGGCCTTCGGTGTCGGCCTCATGCAGATGGCGCTCGCGGTGACCGGTGACGCGGCGCTCGACGCACAGGCCGCCCGGCTCGCGCAACTGCAGGGCGAAATCGCGCCGGCGGCAGACGGCGACGTGCACGACTTCGGTGAGCTGATGAGCGCCTACCGCCTGCCGCGCGGCGACGACACCGAGCGCGAGGCGCGCTCGCGCGAGATCGAGCGCACCAGCACCGCCGCGACGGAGCGGCCGCTGTCGCTCGTCGAGACCTTCGTGGCGGCGCTCGCCGTGTCGCACGAGGTCGAGCCGCTCGTCAAGCCCGGCGTCGTCAGCGACGTTCTCGCCGGTCGCGACATCGTGATCGGGGCGGCCCGTGCCGCCCTGCGCACGGCGGACATCAACATCGACCAGCTGGATCGACTGGGCTCTGCGGCGGCGCCGCAGCTGCGGGCCCGCAGAGACGCCGCGAGCGCGGCAGTGGAGGCGGGACTGTGACCGCACGGATTCTCGACCCCTCGCCGATCGCCGCGGAGTACCGCGACGAGGTCCGCGAGGAGGTCGCCCGGCTCACTCAGCAGCACGGGCGTCCGCCGCGGATTCTCGGGCTGCTCGGCCAGGAGGAGGGCCCGGCGGCGACCTACGCCCGCTACGCCCGCCGCGGCTGCGAATCGGTCGGCATCGAGCTCGAGGTGCGACTCGTCGCACCCGGCGAGGTCGAGGCGGTCATCGCCGCCGCGAATGTCGACCCGGCGATCGACGGCATCTTCCTCTACTACCCGCTCATGGGCCGCGCGGGCGACCATTGGCTGCGCGAACTCGTCGATCCCCGCAAAGACGTCGAGGGCCTGCACTCGTTCTGGAGCCGCCTGCTGTACGAGAACCGCCGCTTCGTCGACGACGCGCACGACGCGCGCGCGATTCTGCCGTGCACGCCGCTCGCGATCCTGAAGCTGCTGCAGCACGCTGGCATGCGCGGGACCTCGGGGGATGCCCCGCTCCAAGGCGTCACCGCGTGTGTGTTCAACCGCAGTGATCTCGTCGGGCGTCCCCTGGCGGCGATGCTCGCGAACGATGGAGCGCGGGTGCACTCGCTCGACATCGACGGAGCGGTCACCTTCGAGCCGGCCATCGGGCGGCACACCCATGACGTGCGCGACTCGGGCATCGACCGCGCCGGCGCTCTTGCCGAGGCCGACGTGATCATCTCGGCCGTGCCGTCGAAGAGCTTCGAACTCGTGCGCGGCGACGAGATCAGAGCGGGCGCGATCTGCGTCGACGTCGCCGAGCACACGAACTTCGACGAGTCCGTGCTCGAGCGCGCGAGTGTGTTCGTCCCGCGCGTCGGGCCGCTCACGATCGCGATGGCGACCCGCAACCTCGTGCGCCTCGGCGCGGTGCGGCAGGCCGCGTAGCAGTCGGGACCGCGCAGCGCGAGGACGGAGTGTGACGCCGCCGCCCCGCCCGCCCGCACCACGGTGAGAGAGTAGGAGGGTGAGCGATCCCGACCTCCCACTCTCGGCACACGCCGACGCGGCCGAGCCGATGCCGCGCCGGCCGCTCGGCAGCGGCGACGGCTGGGTCGAAGGCCCCGACGGCAGGCGCTTCTGGGGGACCTTCGGCGCTGCGGGGCTGTTGCTCGTGAACCGCGAGGTCGGCGTGCTGCTGCAGCACCGGGCCGGCTACAGCCACTTCGGCGGGACCTGGGGCATTCCCGGCGGCGCGCGCCATGAGGACGAGAGCGCGGCGCAGGCCGCCGTGCGCGAGGCGCACGAAGAGGCCGGTGTCCCGGTCGCGGAGGTCGTTATCGACTTCGAGTCGGTGCTCGATCTCGGCTGGTGGAGCTACACCACGGTCGTCGGCCACATCGAGCAGCCGTTCACTCCGGTGATCGGCGACGCCGAGAGCATCGAGCTGCGCTGGGTGCGCGTGGCGGAGGTGGACAGCCTGCCGCTGCACCCCGGCCTCGAGGCATCCTGGCCGGCGCTGCGCTCGCGCATCAGCGAGCTGCTCGACGCGGACTAGGCGCATCGGATGCCGCGCGCCGAACTCCGGACGCGCCGGGCCCGTTGCGCCGGGCGTTACGCGCGCTCAGCGCGGATCGTGTCGACCCACGGCCGCGTGTCGTGTCGGTGGGTGGTCGTAGCGTGCCGGAGGGCCCTGTGGCGAACTTCGCACGGCTGGCGAAGTGTGGATAAATATTCGATTGTTTTCCTTTGATTCGGTGTGGTCGCCGGGTAGAATCGGGTCATGTCACTGATCGGTTCGACCGCCGCTGCCGCGCTGTCGCGGCTGTCGGTGCTGCTGCCGGTCGAGCCGGGTGCCCTGTCGGATCAGCAGGTGGTCGACTTCCTGCGGCGGGTGGCGGAGGTCAAGCGGCACCTGGAGGCGCTGGAGCTGGCGGGCGCGGCGGAGCTCGAGCGCCGCTCGGATCCCGCGCCGGGCGGGGCGTCGCTGGCCAAGCGGCTCGGCCACCGCACGGCCGCGCAGGCGGTGGAGGCGGTCACTGGCTCCACGGGCGCCGCCGCCCGCCGCCTGGTCGCGACCGTCGGGGAGCTGGCGGCGCTTCCCGCCGTTCAGGCGGCGGTGCTGGAGGGGCGCATCGGCCGGGAGGCCGGTCGCGCGATCGCCGGGGAATTGGCGAAGGCGGCCGGCGCCGGATCCGCGGATCTGGGGGCCGTGGCGGCGGAGCTGGTCGAGCTGGCGCAGGCCGCGCCGGCGGACCGGGTGCGCGAGGCGGCGCAGCAGCGGGCCGCGCAGCTCACGCCCGAGACGGTGGAGGAGCGCGCCCGGCAGGCGCACGAGAGGCGCTACTTCTGGATCGGCCGCGACGAGAACGGCCTCGCCCGCGTCTCCGGCCTGCTGCCGGTGGAGACTGCGGCGCGGCTGCGCACCGTGCTCGACGGGTTCGCGAGCCCCAAGCGCACCGTGACGTTCGAGCCCGGCGCCGACCCCCACACCGACCCGCGCACGATCGGGCAGAAATACGCCGACGGACTCGGCGACGTCTTCGCCGCCCACGCCCGCGACGCCGGCACCCTCGAGGTCGGCGGCGACCACCCCACCGTGTGGATCTCCACCACCGAAGCCGAACTCGCCGCCGGCCGGGGCCTGGCCGCCCTCGCCGGCGCCGCAGAACCGACCACCGTGCAGGTCGCCCGCAGAGCCGCGTGCACCGGCGGCGTGCAGGAAGTCATCCTCACCGACACCGGCGCGTTCCTGCGCCTGGGGCGCAGCAAACGCGCCTTCACCCGCCGGCAACGCCGCGCCATGGCACTGCGCGACGGCACCGAATGCGTCATCCCCGACTGCCACGTCCCCGCCTACCGGTGCGAAGCCCACCACGTGCACAGCTGGCTCGACGGCGGACCCACCGACATCGACAACGGAGTGCTCCTATGCCCCTTCCACCACGACCAAGTCGAAAACGGGCCATGGCAGATCCGCATGACCCACGGCAGACCCTGGGTGCACTGGACCTACGGCACCACCACCCTCGACTGGCGACCCGTCAACCCCAACACGCCGATACCCGCTTGAGACTTAGGGAATGCCGCGGGGGAGAGCTCTGCCAGCGGCCAGGCGGAGAACCGCGGAGCCGGGTCACGCACCGGCGAGCGATTGCGTCTCCGCCGCGAGTTCCGTCTTCCACTTCACGAGGGCGCGCACCGTGCGGCTCGGGTCCTCGCGGAGCCGCTCCATCGCGTCCTCGGGGACGTAGTAGTTGATGGCGAGGAATCCGCGGACCTGCTCGCTCGGGTCGTCGACGAGGGAGCGCAGCACGTCGCACGGGGTCGCCTCGTTGCGAGCGACGCACCCGCGCACCCCGTCGTCGGGGTCGCGCGCGAGCTTCTCGAAGAGATCGGCGGGCGTGTTGTAGCTCGATGCCACCGCCTCCCTGATCTTCGGGTTCGGGCTCGTCGCGAGCAGCCGCAACCGCCGGATCTTGCTCTCGGTCACCGGGGGAGCGGGGTGCAGTTCCGCTACCTGCTCCGGAGTGAGCTGACTGGGCGCGAGGCGCCGCATCTGCTCACGCTGCGCCGGGGTGTTGAAGCGGATGCACGACATGCCCCCACGGTAACCCCGGGCGCCGACGGCCGGCTCACACAGACACGCGGACTAAGGTCGGATCCAGCCATGCACGCCCTTCTCGCCCGTCTCGAGCCGACCTTCCGGCTCGTCGATCGCGTCGCGGGCGGCAGACACGCCGGCGTCGTCGCCGCGCCCGAGGCGGTCGCCCACCCCCGCATCAGGAAGGCGTTCGCCCGCGTGGCGTGGCTGCTCGCCCTCGAACTCGCGCTCGGTGCCGCCGCGGTGGCGATCGCGGTCGGGCTCGCGCTGCACGGGGCATCCGTCACCCTGCCGGTCTGGATGCGGACGATCGTCGTCCTCGGCATCACGGCCACCCTGTTCTACTTCACGTGGCGCGCATCGCGCGGCTGGTACTGGGCGTACCAGCGCCTGCTGCTGTTCACGCGCATCTTCCCGGTGATCACGCTGGTGCTCGCGGCGATCCCGCACCTCTACCCGGGCTGGATGATCACCGAGCAGATCGTGTTCAGCCTCATCCTGCTCGGCATCGGCGCGTATCTCGGCTCAGCCCAGCTGCGCGAGGTCTTCCCCAGGCCCACGGCGCCTGCGCGGGAACCAGGGCACGAGCGCTGAGACCCGCGCCTGGTAGTCGGCGTACTCCGGGTAACGCTCGAGCGAGATCTGCTCCGTGAAGCGGGTCGACCCGATGAACAGGGCGACGAGCAGCACCGGTCCGATGACGGTCCACTGCCACAGCGAGCCGGCGGCGACGCAGCCGAACAGGAACAGCAGCCACCACTGCACCTGCTCGAAGAAGAAGTTGGGGTGCCGCGAGCAGCGGAACAGGCCCGTCTGCCGGAACCGGGGATGCGGCTCTCGGCCCGCCTGCCGCTGCGCCTTCTTCCACTGCTGGAAGTTCCACTGCTGCTGGTCGGCGATCGTCTCACCGGCGAGCGCCGCGAGGAACGCCGCGGCGAGCACGCCGTCGAGCGGTGTGAGCTGAGACGGATGCCGCCACGCCGTGTACGCCGGCAGCGAGATCAGCAGCAGGAGCACGTTCTGATAGCAGACGATGAACAGCAGGTTGAAGACCTCGAACAGCGGCCGCGGCATCCGTGCCCTCAGGTATGCCCAGCGGTAGTCCTCACCGCCCGCCGCGTAGCCGCCTTTCCGTGCGAAATTGAAGGTGAGACGGATGCCCCACAGGGTCACGAGCACGGCCATGAGCAGGAGCCGCGTGTTGTCGAGCCCTGCCGATGCGGCGAATACCCACACGTATGCGACGGGGATCACGGACCAGAGCCGGTCCACCCACGAGTGTTCGCGGGTGACGAGAGAGAGCACCCAGGTGAGCGCGCAGACACCGACGAGGATCCACAAATCCACGTGAAGAGGGGACACGATCCGCATTGTATGCGCCCTATTGAGCGGTCCCCGGCCGCGACCTTTCCGATACGCTAGGCAGACGAAGGAGGACGATGGTGGCCGACGAGAACCCCCTGCGCGAACCGGCGAGAGCCAACGAAGCGACGACTGCGCGCTTCGGTGAGGAGTTCGCCCAGGCCATGAACGTCGACGGCACGGGAGTGACCGCCGACGAACTCGAGGCCATCAACGCGCTGCCCTCAGGCTCGGCGCTGCTCATCGTGCGCCGCGGGCCGAACACGGGTGCGCGCTTCCTGCTCGACGCCGACGTGACGGTGGCGGGCCGCCACCCCGACGCCGACGTCTTCCTCGATGACGTCACCGTGTCCCGTCGGCATGCGGAGTTCATCCGGCGGGGCACGCAGTTCGAGGTCCGCGACCTTGGCTCGCTGAACGGCACCTACTACGACGGCGTGCGGATCGAGTCCGCGCTGCTGGTGGACGGCGCCGAGGTGCAGATCGGCAAGTACCGCTTCACGTTCTACGCGTCGCGGGCTGACCTGGGCAAGAAGTAGTGGCACGCGCCACGGCCCAGGCGAAGGATGCCGGGCCGGTCCTGCTGAGCATCGGGCAGGTGCTGGCGAAGCTCACTCCCGAGCACCCCGAGCTCACCCCGTCCAAGCTGCGGTTCCTTGAGGAGCAGGGGCTCGTCTCACCGGCGCGCACGCCCTCGGGCTACCGGAAGTTCTCGCCAGAGGATCTCGAGCGGCTCAGGCTGGTGCTGTCGATGCAGCGCGACCACTATCTGCCGCTCAAGGTGATCCGCGAGTACCTCGCCGACATCGACGCGGGGCTGAGCCCGATGCTGCCCGGAGCGCCGGCCGGCCGGCCGAGCCGCCCCAACATGCTCTCAACCGGCCGTCGCTTCACGCGCGACGAGCTGCTGCGCGAGTCGGGCGCCGCCGCGCAGCTGCTGACCGACGCCATCAGCGCCGGCCTCATCCCCGCGTCCGAGGTCTTCGGGGAGGACGCGCTTCAGGTGCTGACGTCGCTCGTCGAACTCGCCCGACGCGGTATCGAGCCGCGTCACGTCCGCGCCATCCGCGCCGGCGTCGAGCGTGAACTGGGCCTCATCGAAAGCGCCATCGCTCCGCTCGCGCACCGCCGTGACGCCTCGGGCCGCGCCAAGACGGCCGATACCGCACAGGAGATCGCGAGGCACCTCGACGCCGTGCGGCGTACGCTCCTGCAGGCGGGTCTGCAGCGGCTCACCCCCTAGAGCAAGGGGTTTCAACCTCAAGTTGAGGGTGAAACTTGCGACACGCCGGGCGCCCCGAGCCCGATGTGATTGCCCGCCCTGCCGGTGCTGAGTACCGTTTACTCAGTGCCGTTCGAAACCGATCGAGCCGGCGCCTCACACTGACGAAAGGTACGCGCATGAGCGAAGCCGCGGGCCGCGAAGGCCGCCTCGACCTGCAGTACCTCTTCACTGACGGGCTGCCGGACATGGCTGACGAGGTCGGCTACAAGGGCGCGGTCGCGGCGAAGGCCGCCGGCATCAGCTACCGCCAGCTCGACTACTGGGCGCGCACGGGACTCGTCGAGCCCACCGTGCGCGGGGCGTCCGGCTCCGGCTCCCAGCGGCTGTACGGTTTCCGCGACATCCTCGTGCTCAAGCTCGTCAAGCGCCTGCTCGACACCGGCATCTCCCTTCAGCAGATCCGCGTGGCGGTCAACCAGCTGCGCGAGTCCGGCGTCACCGACCTCGCGGAGACGACGCTGATGAGCGACGGGGCATCCGTCTACCTCTGCACCTCGAACGACGAGGTGATCGACCTCGTGAGCCAGGGGCAGGGCGTGTTCGGCATCGCGGTCGGGCGCGTGCTGCGCGAGGTCGAGGCGAGCCTCGTCGAGATCGACCCGACGCAGGCCGAGGCCGCAGACCCGCGGGACGAGCTCGCGGCTCGTCGTGTCGCGCGCAAGCAGGTCAGCTGAGTCGACCGCGCGGGGGCCGCGCAGCAGAGGTGCGGCAGCGGGTCGGCAGCACCGCCGTGAGGCGCGCTACGCCTCGGCGATGTCGGGCCGCGCCGAGCCTCGGGTGACGGCTTCGCCGCTCTCCGCGCCGTCCTGCGCGTATTCGCCGAGCCGGGCCGTGCGCATCACGCGCTCGAGCAGCAGGTCGAAGTTGTGCGCCATCTCCTGGGCGGACTCGCCCGGCCAGACGTGCAGCGGCTTCGCAGCGCCCTGGGCCTGCTGCAGAGAGGTGCGCTCGGGCAGCTGAGGTGAGAGCACCAGCGGGCCGAACATGTCGCGCAGCTCCTTGATGCGGAACTGGTGCTCGAGGGACTGCACTCTGGCGCGGTTCACGATGATGCCGAGGGGCTGGAGACGCGGCGCGAGACCGCGCCGGATCTCCTCGACGGCGCGCAGCGCGCGGTCTGCGGCCGCGACCGAGAACAGGCCCGGCTCGGTGACGACGGCCACGCGGTCGGAGGCGGCCCAGGCCGTGCGGGTGAGCGCGTTGAGGCTGGGGGCGCAGTCGATCAGGGTGAGGTCGTACTCGTGCTCGAGATGCACGAGCGCATCCTCCAGCTTCCAGAGGTCCTTGACCGAGGGGTGGGGTCCGTCGAAGTTGATGGCCGACGGCGAGCCGATCATGACGTCGACCTTGCCCGGGCGACCGCGCGTCCACCCGCTGGGAGCGATCGCCGCGCGGACGATCTTCTCCTTCGGGCTCGCGAGGACGTCAGCGACGTTGAGATGACCGGCCACGGAGATGTCCATGCCGGTCGAGACGTCGGACTGCGGGTCGAGGTCGATCACGAGGGTGCGCAGGCCCTTCGCGAATGCCGCTGACGCGAGCCCGAGGGTCACCGTGGTCTTGCCGACACCGCCCTTGAGGGAACTGACGCTCAGTACGTGCACGTCCAGAAACCTACCCTTAGTACTGTTGGAGTACCTAACCGTTCGCTGAGCCAATGGAGGCTCCGTCGAGAGGCCCGCGTGTTCCGGAAAATCCTGGTCGCAAACCGAGGTGAGATCGCCATCCGCGGGTTCCGCGCGGCGTACGAGTTGGGGGCGCGCACGGTCGCCGTCTTCGCCTACGAGGATCGGAACTCGCTGCATCGTATGAAGGCGGATGAGGCCTATCAGATCGGCGAGGAGGGGCATCCGGTTCGCGCGTACCTCGACGTCGCGGAGATCATCCGGGTGGCGAAGCAGTCGGGCGCCGACGCCATCTATCCGGGTTACGGATTCCTGTCGGAGAACCCCGAGCTGGCGCAGGCCGCGCGCGAGGCGGGGATCGCCTTCATCGGGCCGCCGAAGGA
>Ga0164242_10000408_pt1 | contig 52709 bp, 44 predicted proteins | sample OricomgcompostMG_FD_108783 | JGI IMG/M metagenome (GOLD analysis project Ga0164242, IMG submission 108783) | Miracle-Growth compost microbial communities from Emeryville, California, USA - Original compost - Miracle growth compost (MG) ...
AAACGTAAAAAGAAAGATATCGCAGCGCGCAAGCGTGGTCGGAAGAGTAATTTTGACCGCCCTCGCAAGCCACGTTTCTAGTCTCGATTTTTAAACGGAGCATCAGTGCATTGAAATGGGTTCCCCATTCGGCAGGATGCTCCGTTTTTTATTTGGAATGTGTTAGGATTTCAATATGCCCACCATCAAAGAAGTCAATCAAGAGAACATGAAAACCGCGATGAAGGGCGGTGACAAAGAAACCGTTCTGTTCACGCGGAACCTTCATGCGGCAATTCGTAAAAAAGAGATCGACGATCGTAAAGATCTCGAAGACGCCGAAACCGTAAAGCTGATTTCGACGATGCTCAAGCAGCGCGAAGAATCGATTACCCAATTCAAGGCAGGCGGCCGCGAAGACCTCGCTAAAAACGAAGAGGCCGAAGCGAAATACCTTCGCCAGTTCATGCCGGCGCAGCTTTCGACCGACGAGATCCGCAAACTGGTCGACGATGCAGTGACTGAAGCGCAAGCGAAGGATGCGAAAGACTTAGGCAAGGTCATGAAAATCCTTCAACCTAAAATTGCGGGCAAAGCCGACGGAAAACTCGTCAACCAACTCGTGCGCGAAAAACTGAATGCTTAATCCATGAAAAAAGGCCGTTTTTCATCGGAATGGATCCAACAGCTGAAGCAAAGCGTTTCGCTCGTTGAGATCGTCTCTGAAAACGTCGAGCTGAAGAAATCGGGCTCGCGTTTCATGGGCCGTTGTCCGTTTCACGGCGATCGTTCGCCCTCGTTTTCGGTGAACAAAGAGTTTTATTACTGCTTCGGCTGTAAAGAAACGGGCGATGCCATTAAATTCATGACCCAGCTTCACGGGCTCAGTTTCGAAGAAGCCTGTGAAGACTTGGCCGAGCGGGCGAATCTTAAAATTCCCGAAAGCGCCTATCAACTTTCGAGCGACGAAGAACGCGCGCTTTATCAGCGCCGCAAGCAGACGCAGAAGGCGACCCGCCTCAATCACTTTGCCTCGCTTCAGTTTTATCATCAGAATTTGCTTCGCGGGCAGTCGAGCCCGCTCTTTCAAGAAGCGCGCGATTACCTGAAAAAACGCGGAATTTCGCAGCAAACGATCGAAAATTTTCAAATCGGCGTCGCGAGCTCGCAGCACGACGGGCTCGTGCAATTTTTCGCGCAGGCGAAGGCGCCGCTCGATCTGGCGCGCGAGTACGGTCTGATTCGACCGTCGCAAAAGCAATCGGGCGATTATGATTTTTTTCGCGAGCGGTTGTTGTTTCCGCTGATCGACGTGCGCGGACGCGTTTGCGGGTTCGGCGGAAGGATTCTGCCGTCCATCGAAAAACGTCCGGCTTCGGATGGCCGGGGTGAGATGAAACTGCCGAAGTACTTGAACAGCGCCGAGAGCGATTTGTTTCAGAAATCGAAATTTCTGTACGCATTTTTTCAGGCGCGTCGGGCGATTCGCGAGACCGAGACGGTGATCATCGTCGAGGGATACTTCGACGTGATCGCGCTTCATCAGGCCGGAATCGAAAACGTCGTCGCTACCTGCGGAACGGCGCTCACCGAGGAGCACTTGAAAGTGCTGACCCGCTTGGCGAAACGGATCATCGTTTTTTTCGATCAAGATTATGCGGGAATCAGCGCCACCGTGAAGTCGATGGAGCTGGGCCTGAGAAACGGCCTCATGCTTTACGGCATTCCGTTCGAAAGCAAGCTCGACCCGGACGAGTTCTTGCTCGAAAATCCGGCCGAGAACGTTCAGCGACTTCGCACCTGGATCGATCAGGCGTATCCCTTGCTGGATCACTTGATTGATCGCGAGATGAAGGCCAGCGAATCCGATATCGAGCAGCGGGCGCAAACCGTGAAACGCATCACGCATTGGTTAGAGTCTTACACCGATCCGGTGGGGCGTTCGCTTCGCGTGGATCAGCTCGTGCAAAAATGGAAGCTTCCGCAAGCGGCGCTCGGTTCATTGGCGGGTTCGTTAGCGAGTTCATTATCGGCAGTGAGGCCGATCCCGTCGCGAGGGCCGCAGTCGCCGCAGAGACCGCCGTCTGGACAAGCGCCGAGGCCGGGTGGAGCGCCTCAGGGACGCACACGACGACCGCCGATTTCTTTGGCCGATCGCCAATTATTGCAATTCTTAGTGAAGTTTAACGATTATGGGCGCTATTTTGTTGAGGCGCGTAAACAGGTGCCTGAAAAAGATACACTGTCTGTCTTGTTTGAAGACACCGAGATCCAGACTTGGGTTCAAAAAATGAGCGAAGATCCGGCCGGATTTTCTCGTTTAAAGCTGGCTCCCGAGCAAGTGGTCGCTGATTCGATTTCTCAAGAGTTACAGTCCCTTATTCTGGAAGGGCTTCTGCAAGAAAGCGTCGCTGGAGCAGAACCTCAGCTCGAACTGCTGTTGAAACGGGGAATTTATAAATCTTGGGTACGATTTTCGCATGCAATGAAAAAAGAGCTGGCTACACTCGATCCGGCCCAAGATATCGAAAAATTTGAGGAATTATCCCAACATTACCTTGACCTCCAACGTAAATTAAAGGAATTTGAAGATTCTTATGTCTCAGGAAAAATCAAAGAATAGCTCAGCGTCCAGCGCGTCGCAGTCGAACCTTCATTCTGCCGGTAAGATCAACCGCAACCACAAGGACATCAAAAAGCTCCTCGACCTCGGCGTCCAGCGCGGTTTTCTTTCGTACATCGAAGTGCACGAGCTGTTGCCGGCCGAACTGGTTTCTTCCGAAGAAGTCGATGAAGTCATGATCATGCTCGCCGAAAACGAGATCGAAGTCACCGACGGACGTCGGCGTTCGGAAGGCGAGGGTGAAGAAGGCGAAGAATCTTTGATCGAAGATTTCGCCGGCGATCAGGCTGCATCCGAAGAGTTACAATCCGACGAATCGGGCGACCTCGTGTCGACCGCCGAATACGCGAAGGGTACCGATCCGGTAAAACTGTACCTGAAAAAAATGGGTTCCGTATCGCTGCTGACCCGCGAAGGCGAAGTCGAAATCGCGAAACGCATCGAAGAAGGCGAGCTTGAGATCCTGCGCGCATTGCTCGCTTCGCGTCTGGGAACGATGGCGATCGTCGAACTGGGCGAGCGCTTAGAAACAGGCAAGACCAAGGTGAAGGACGTCATCCGTGGCGTCGAAGACGAAGTCTCGCCTGAAGACGAAAAAGAATACCTCGATAAAGTGATCAAGGCCGTTTCGAAGGTGAAATCGCTGCTTTCTTATCAAGAGAAAATGGATCCGAAACTGGTCGGACAAGAAGCGAAGAAAACCCCTGCGAAAGAAAAAGAAGCGATCCGTGCCGAGATCAAAAAACGCGAACGCCAGGTCGAAAACGCGTTCGAAAGCATCGCCTTCAACCGCAAAACGATCAACGTGCTGTCAGCTCAGATCAAAGAGTACTGGGCTCGCGGCAAAGAGTTGAGCGAAGAACGCGCGAAGATTTACCTTTACCTGGGCGTGAAGGACGAGCCTGAATTCTCGATCGTCGTGGGAGACGCGAAAGACCCGACGAAGATTCCTGAGATCTGCAAAAAATACGACATTCCCGAAACGAAGCTGATGCAGCTGTTCGCTCAAGAAGAAGAAGCGATCAAGAAACTCGACCGCCTCGAAAGCGAATCAGGCGTGACCGTCGAAGAACTGAAACGCATCAACGAAAGCCTCATGATCGGCGAGCGTCGTGCCGATATCGCCAAGAGCGAACTCGTCGAGGCGAACCTTCGTCTCGTCGTTTCGATCGCGAAAAAATACACGAACCGTGGGCTTCAGTTTCTGGACCTCATTCAAGAGGGCAACATCGGCCTCATGAAAGCCGTCGACAAGTTCGAGTATCGTCGCGGTTACAAGTTTTCGACTTATGCGACTTGGTGGATTCGCCAGGCCATCACCCGCGCGATCGCCGATCAGGCGCGCACGATCCGGATTCCGGTGCACATGATCGAGACGATCAACAAGCTCGTGCGCACGAGCCGCATGCTCATGCAGCAGCTCGGCCGCGAACCGCAGCCTGAAGAGATCGCCGTGAAGATGGAGATGCCGGTCGATAAAGTCCGGAAAGTGCTCAAGATCGCGAAAGAGCCGATCTCGCTCGAAACTCCGATCGGTGAAGAAGAAGATTCGTCGCTGGGCGATTTTATCGAAGACAAGAACATCATCAACCCGGCCGAGGCCGTGATCAGTCTGAACCTTTCGGAACAGACGCGGAAGGTGCTCTCGACCCTGACCCCGCGCGAAGAAAAAGTGCTTCGCATGCGCTTCGGGATCGGCGAGAAATCCGATCACACCCTCGAAGAAGTGGGTCAGGATTTCTTCGTTACCCGCGAACGGATTCGTCAGATCGAAGCGAAGGCGCTCCGCAAGCTTCGTCATCCTTCGCGCGCGAAGCTGTTGAAGGCCTTCACCGACTAATCGTTGGTTGAATCGTCATCTGAATTAATTATCGACGCAGGCATCGCCCGACCGATGACTGCCGGGCTGGCATTGATTGCCGTATTTATCCGCTAGAATTTTCTCGATCGAAATCGTTCCCGTGTTTCGTTGGTCGACGATCGTATCGATGAGTTTCATTCGTGGCATCCCTGTGATTTCCGTAATCTGTTCCATTCGAATGTGAACTTGTATTGAACTTGCAGTTGCGCAACGAACGACACTCGGAATAGACGAGGTGTCCTCGTACATTCGTTCGGTCGCAGTCGGAGAGACCGGATTTCTCGGGCATTGCACAACGAGTGCTGCACGTACGAGGGTCGGGCATCGTCGCCGTTCGGCCGCACTCTCCGGAATTCGCGTCCCGGGAAGTTTCAGGCTGGAAGGACCGGTATAGGAAGCCCCGGGAAGGTTAACGATCGTATCTCCGGTCCAGTCCACACGCACGGGTCGAATCGTGCCCGCAAATTCACTGAACTCGTTACAGCGAGTCCCCTTCAGGGTGTAAAAGCCGCTCATGGATTTTCCGATCGAGTTGCTCAAGACGATGGCATTGCTTTGTCCGCCCTGGGCGACGGTGTCGGATGAACTCCAAAGGTCGTCGAAATTCGTATAATGGATTTGAGAGTTTTGAATGCAGTCGAACTTGGCGTAGGCATCACCGGCCGAAAATGAATTCAAGCAACAGGCGAGTTTTTTGTTCACCGTATTTTGAAAACGAACGGACGGACTCGAGCCCGTGATGTGAGATGAAATCGCCGATGCTAAACCCGAGACGCTTCCGTCATCGCAGGCGTGATGTTCGGCGATAAAACGGCAATTTCCGTCTGCGTCGATTTGTTCCGGTAGTTTACAGGTTTCTGCCTGAGTAACGGAAGACCATCCCGCAATCCAAAACCCTGCGAATAAGCCGATCCATGATAATGACTTCCATTTTATCCCCTTGGTCGCAATCATTTGACCTGGATAATGCTCATATTCGGCATTCGTTTGGCAAAAACCGATTTCGGAAGATTCGTTTTGATCGTCTCGTTGAGTTTTTTGAGGATCGTCTGTTTATACTGAGTCCGTCGATAGACCAGGCTGATTTCGCGAGTCGGGATCGGCGATTTGATTTCTTTGAGACCCGGATGCTTGTCTTGAATCAATCGCTCGGTCGCCAAGGCAGGCAGAAGAGTGTAGCCGTAACCTTGTTCAACCAGTTGGATGATGGTTTCAATACTCCCACTTTCGAAGCTGACGTTCTTGAATACGGCCGAAGTTTTTCGAGCCGAGCAAAGCTTCACGACCTGGTTGCGCAGACAATGCCCTTCCGAGAGCAGCCAAATTCCGTTCGCCGTCAGATCGTCTTCGCTCACCGATTTCATCTTCGCGATCGGGTGGGTCGGAGAGGTGTAAACCCAAAACGGTTCATAATAAAGCGGACGCTCGTCGAGCGCGATCACGTTCAGCGGAGTAGCCAGGATTCCGGCATCGATTTCGTCACGATCCAGCGCTTCGATGATCTGGCTCGTGGTCATCTCGCGGATGCTGAGGTTCACCTTGGCATAACGATCGGCGAAGATGCCGACAAATTTCGGAAGCAGGTAGGGTGCGACCGTGGGAATGACCCCGAGTCGGAACTCGCCGCTCGGTTCTCCGCCTTGATCGACGCTCAGGTGTTTGAGTTTTTCGTATTCCCGCAAAACAGTTTTGGCCTGCTCGATCAGGTCGGCCGCTTCGGGGTTCGGCAGAATCGGTTGTTTGGAGCGATCGAAGAAGGTGACGCCGTATTCTTCTTCCATCTTGTGCAGCTGCATGCTGAGCGTGGGCTGCGAGACGTGGCAGGCTTGGGCCGCTTTTCCGAAGTGACGGTATTTATCGACAGCGACCAGGTATTCGAGTTGGGTCAGGGTGGCCATAATTAAAATCTATCGTATCACAAAAATCATTGGCGAAGGAGAAAAAGCGGCGGAATGCGTGAGACGATCGTCATGGGCGAGGATTCGGGATAAACCGTGCTGACCCGACAGCCCTGATCCGTTTCGTGAAAATCGGTATAGCCGGCCGAAAGAATGCCTTCCGCTTCGCCGGTTTCGGCGTTGAAGACGAGCGAGCCCGAGTTGATCGAAAATGCGTCAAGATCGGTGACGAAGAAATCCGCTTGGGTGGTAAACACCGAGCCTTCGGCGAGCTTTAACGGAATGCCGCTCGGAAAGCCGGCCAGAACGACGCGGGCCTGAGCCTGAATTTCGGTTTTGGCCACGGTCACGGGCCGAAATCCGGTGACCTTGCGGTCGAGACGAATCAGCGCATAGTCGATGAATTTTAAAAACTCGAATTTTTCGTCGATGACGGTGCCAGAGTAAACGTTTTCAGGCGGTACTTCGATCGTCCCGCTCGCATTCGCCCCGTAACGATAGCCGAAGACCCAAGCGACTGACGACTCATCTGGAGTGCCTTCAACGCAATGGCCGGCGGTGACGAGTAGATCGTCCGCGATCAGAAAGCCCGAACAATCGGCGGCCGAGGGTTGATCGAAGAAACGCTCCGTCGAGCACAATCCGAATTGCTTTCCGAAACTCGGGGCATCGATCTTGAGGGTTCCGTGGTCGGTCTGTTGAAGGTGGTGGATCGGGATCATGGCTGCGGTGGCCTGCGCGGATTTTTGAAAAATTGCGTTTTGAACCTGCGAGTATTCCACCCGATCGTCATGACCGTAAATGCTCGCGACGGAAGTGTACGGAGTCAGGAGACTGAAGGAGAGGACGGAAAAAAGAAGCATTCGCGCCGAGTGTTGCACGCGCGAAGAATAGCACATCTGAAAGCAAAAAGGCAGCCTCCGTTGGGGAGGCTGCCTTTTCATGACTACTTTCAACGAATTTCGTTGAGGGCCGGAGGATTACGCCGATTTTTTCCAATCGCCGCGTGCATCCCACCACTGTTTGGCCCAGTGGGTTTGAGTTTGCTCCACCCATTGATTGCCACGGACTTCTTTCCACACGAATTGTTCGAGCTCGTCGGGGGTCTTCACGTCGAGCCAGATCGAGCAATCCCAATCGCCGGTGGTCGACCAAACGCCTTTGACCCATTCGTTATTTTGCCATTTGCTCCAGGCGTCCACGGGGGTTCCCGGTTTCCATTTGATGTTCACCCATGCCTGCCATTGTCCTGCTGTGTTCATGTGCACTCCTTATTGAATTGAAAGTTTCTGTGACTTCTTTTCAGGGTACGGACGACGGAGCGGGACAATCAAGAGACAAGAGTTTGACTTACAAGTACAGATTCTCAGGATCGATCTTCGTGCGCAGAAGCTCGATCACCTTCGCGTCGGGCTCAGGAACCGTCTTGAGTTTCGGCGCGATTTTCAGGTCCCAGCCGCAGCTTTGTTTGACCTTCTCGACGGTCACGCCTTCGTAAATTTCGGTCAGCGTGAATTCGCCGTCGATCATCTCAAGCACGCCTAAGTCAGTGATGGCTCGGGTGGGACCTCCGCCCGGAAGACCAAGTTCTTGCCGGGTTTTGTCGTGAAAGCGAGAACCCGGGCTTGTGATGAAATCGCATTTTTCGACGAAGCTTTTAGGCGACATGCGCATCATGATCAATACTCGATGCGAGTGCGTGGCGATTTCGCAAGCACCGCCCGAACCCGGCAAACGAACTTTTGGGTTTGAGTAATCGCCGATGACGGTCGTGTTGATGTTTCCGTAGCGGTCGATCTGGGCTCCGCCCAAGAAGCCGACTTCGATTAAGCCGCCTTGCAGGTAGCTTTGAAAGATATCCGATTGTGAAACGATGGCGAGCGAGTCGGTGACGAGGGTCGGATCACCGATCGAAACCGGCAAGCGTGCCGGAATGGTGCCGATCGTGCCGCTTTCGTAAATCATGAACAGTTGCGGAGCATGCGTCGCGCGCGCGAGGTTGCACGCCAGGTTCGGAAGGCCGATGCCGACGAACACGACGTCTTGATCCTTCAGTTCTTGTGAAGCGCGGACGGCCATGCGCTCGCTCGGCTTAATGACGAGAGATTTAGTATCCATAATCGACCCCTTCGCATTTGCGGGGTTTTGCCTTCAGGCGCTCGATTAGGTCCGTCCCCATTTTCGCCAGGTATTCCTTGCGATCTTTGACTCCGTAGACGAAAGCATCGAGGTAGTTTTGGTACGAGGCCGGATCGCGCGAAATCTCTTCCCACTGAACATAAAACGCGTTGTCACGGTCGTAGTACCCTTGCGCGTACGACGGATGACAGCCCCAGGGTTCATGGACGACATGATCGACCAGAATGCCGGGAACGAGCGTGCGGTTCGGATCGCGGCGGATCACCGAAGTATCGACGATTTCTTCGGCGACGATGATCACCCGTTTGGACGAGAAGGCGACTTCCTTTTGAGTGCCCATCAGGCCCCAAACCTGGGCATTGCCTTCACGGTCGGCACGCTGAACATGAATGATCGCCACGTCGGGATGAAGCGCCGGAACGGTTGCAAATTTTTCGCCGGTATACGGACAGTCCACCGATTTGATTTTAGGGTTCGAAGCGGGGATGTCGGTGCCTTCGTAGTTTTTAAGCGGCCAGAACGGCAGGCCCGAGCTGCCGGCCAGGGTGCGCGCGACCATCCCGAAGTGCGAGTATTCTTCGAGTTCGATCCGAGAAGGAGAGTCCTTCTGCGAGCGCCTCCGAAGCGCGTGCAAAGAGCCCACACCCGGGTTTCCAGCCCAGCTGAAGACGAGCTTTTTCACCAATCCCGCTTCGATCAATTGATCGTAAACGAGGTCGGGGGTCAGACGAACGGCGGTCAGGTCTTTGATCCCCTGGCGGATGATCTCGTGGGCTGCGGCGAACGAAATCAGGTGAGTAAAACCTTCCAGATAAAGCTCACAACCGGGCGTCACCGCATCGGCGATCGCCTCGCGCATGGAAACGATTTTATTCGCTTTAACCTTTGCCGAACGCTGTAATGGCGAGTGCATGAGATTAACCCGCAGATCCGAGTTCGGTCAGACACTGATCGACGATTTCAAGGCCGACCTTCACTTCGTCCTTCGTCATGACGAGCGGAGGAGCGAAGCGGATCGTGGATTTTCCGCATGACAGCAGCAGCAGCCCCTTCGTGAACGCGAGCTGTTCGAGCTTGCCCACGAATTCAATGGCAGGAGATCCGTCTTTTTTCACGAACTCGCAGCCGATCATCAGGCCCACGCCGCGAACGTCGCCGATCACCGAGTGTTTCTTCTGAAGCTTTTTCAGTTCTTCGATAAAATATTTTCCGACTTCGCGGACGCTCGGAAGCGTGTCTTGAATGATGTCGAGCGTGGCATTCGCAGCGGCACAACAGACGGGGTTTCCGCCGTAGGTCGAGCCGTGACTGCCACGTCCCCAGGTCATCACCGAAGTCTTTGCGATGATCGCGCCGATCGGCATGCCCGAAGCGATGCCTTTTGCCGAAAGAATCACGTCGGGAGTCACTCCCATGGTTTCCGCGGCGAAGAAATCGCCCGTGCGGCCGATTCCTGATTGGATTTCGTCGAAGATGAGGACGATGCCGTGTTGATCGCAAATGGAGCGAAGGTCTTTCAAGAATTTCTTCGACGGCATGATGTAACCGCCTTCGCCTTGAATCGGCTCGACGATGATCGCCGCGACTTCGGTCGGCTGGAAGTGACGGGTGAAGAGTTCGTTTTCGATATAGCTTGCGCAAGAGCAATCGGTGTCGCTCTTTTCACGAGAGACTCCGCAAGGGCAGTGAAAAGGATTCGAATACGGCGCGTGATACACCTCAGGAAGGAGCGGGCCGAAAAATGATTTCTGCGTGTACTTCGAAGCGTTCAAGGTGATGGCGCCCATCGTACGACCGTGAAAAGCTCCGCTGAATGCGATGATCTTCTGGCGTTTCGTATGCAAACGCGCGAGCTTGATCGCGCCTTCGACGGCTTCGGTCCCCGAGTTGCTTAAAAACGTTTTGGTCGGCCCCATGTAAGGTGCCACGATTTTCGAGAGTTTCTCGCAAAGAGTGACCATCGATTCGTAGTAGAAATCGGTCCCGCAAATGTGCAAAAACTTCGCCGCTGAATCCTGAATCGCCTTCACGACCTTCGGATGGGAGTGTCCGGTCGAAGTCACCGCGATCCCTGCCATGAAATCCAGAAAAGAGTTTCCGTCGACGTCGTAAACGAACGAGCCTTCGCCGTGATCGACGACGAGAGGATATTCTTTGATGTACGAGGGAGAGGTGACGGCACGGTCGCGTTCAATGACGGACTTCGCCTTCGGCCCCGGGGGTGGGGTTTTGATTTCAGGGCGTTTCGATTGTGTTTGCATGCAACGAATTTACCTTATTTCGCATCGCTAAAAAAGTGAAAAAGCGTTTCGACGGACTGTGCCGGTCCCCCCGGTCTAACACGGCGGGCGGAAAGCGGAAACCGCGTCCATCGGAGGATTTTTTCAAGAATGCCCCATCCTAGGCATGGGATTGCCAGTCCGATCGGAATGCGGGAAAATAGAGGGGTATGCAGCCCAGGGTGAATCGAGATCAGTTGAATCAATGGTCGGTTCCGAACGACGAAGCCAGCGAGCGGTTTTTGGATCGTTTGGTGAGGAATTTCCTCGAAAACGTTCCGAACGTCACCCACGAAATGGAGGGGCATCTTCGGAGCCGCGATTTTGATGCCATCGCGAAACTCGCGCATATCCTGAAGGGTACCTCCGGCAATCTCGGGCTGATGCTCCTTCAGGAGTACTGTACCCTTCTTGAGCAGAGCGCGAAGGGCGGAGATGAAAAAGAGACCGGCGAATGGATCCGAAAAATTCAAGAGGAGACCCCGCAAACGATGGAAGCATTGAACCGGATGAAATAAGCCGGACGGCCCCTCGGCGGATGGGAGTAGGGCATGAAGTATTCTACGCCTCGGTCCTTATCGAAAAAGATCACCCTTTCCATGGCTCTTCGGCTGATGGCGGTGACGGTCATCATCGTGGCGATCAGTTATGTTCACGTCGCCTCGGTCGTTTCGCGGAGGATCGGCGAAAATCTCAGTCAGTACATTCAAGTCCGGGCCGAACGCGAGAGCGAGGTCTTTCAAATGACGGAAGAGTCGCACCGTCTGTTGCGTGATCGCTTATCCGAACAGCTTGCGCATCCGATCGATCGGGCGGGTTTATTTCAAAAACTTTTCGTCCGCGATCCCGACGGCGCCGTTCGCCAGCGACGCCGGTTCGACACGACTCGAACGCCCTCGTTTTTTATTCCGAAAGGGACGCATCTCGACGAGCACGAGCGTGGACTCGCGCTCACCGCTTACGAATTCCTCAGTCGCGAATGCTTATCGAGCCTGGCCAGTTATTCGGATTGTTGGGTCAGTTTCCGCGACGGTACCTTCGGCATTTTTTATCCCACGGCTCCGGATTACACGAGGCATGCTTCGGCGAACTTCAGGATCTCGGATCGACCTTGGTTTCAGGTCGTCGACCCCGGTCACGATCCCGAGCGAGCTTCGGAATGGACGAATACCTATTTGGATCCGAATTCGAAGGAGTGGATGGTTACGCTCGTGACCCCGATTTACGTTCACGGCAAATTCACCGCCGTACTCGGAAACGATCTCGAAATGGACGCGTTGGTGAAGCGGACCATGCACTCCGGCCTGGAGGGCACGAAGAACTTCATCTTCCGTTCGGACGGGATCTTGATCTCCCATCCCGATTATCAACAGCAAATCTGGAATTCAGGGGGGATGCTCAATATCCGCGATCTCAAGTCGGACGGAGTGCTGCGTGAAGCACTGGCGTTTACTCGAAAGCAGGAGCAAGCAAACTCGGTGATCTCGCTTCACGGCGAAGATGCGTTGCTGGCAGTGGCGAAGCTGGCGAGCCCTGATTGGTACATCGCTACGGTTTATCCGAAGAGTCTGATTCGAGCCGCTTCGATGGATGCCTGTCGACTGATTTTGCTTTTGGGTCTTTTCGGTTTGTTGATCGAAATTATCCTGCTGATTCGGATTCTGGATCGTAAGGTCGAAGAGCCGCTCGAATCGATGATCAAGGTCGTGCGTCGTTTATCGAGAGGCGATCTCGATACCAAAGTCGAGATGAAGACGAACGACGAGCTTGAAATTCTGGGCACCGCTTTCAACGACATGACGAGCAAGCTGAAAACTTCGTACGACCAAACGAAAAAAGCCATGGACGACGCATTGGCGGCTTCGCACGCGAAATCGCGCTTTGTCGCGAACATGAGCCACGAGATTCGGACGCCGCTGCATGGAATTATCGGCATGGCGCAGTTTCTCGATCAATCCAAGCTGACGGAAGATCAACGCAAGTATGTCGAGATCATCCGCAGCTCGGGCAAGACCTTGCTTTCGATCGTGAACCAGGTGCTCGATATCTCGAAAATCGAGTCGAACAAATTCGAAATCGAAAGCGTCGAGTTCGAACTTGAGCCCTTATTGAAAGAGGTCGTATCGAGCTTGCAATACGCGGCTCAGATGAAGAATCTTCCGCTCATTCTGAGGCTCGACTTCAAACTCGAACGGCGCTTGAGCGGCGATGCCACGCGCTTGAAACAGGTGGTGTTCAACCTCGTGAACAACGCGATTAAGTTTTCTCAAACGGGCGAGATCGTGATCCGGGCCCGAACCTTCAACGAAAACACCCACGACCTCGCAGTCAGGGTCGAGGTCGAGGATCACGGCATGGGTATTCAAGAAAGTGTGCTGCCGCGTTTGTTCACGCCGTTTGCACAGGCCGATTTGTCGACCGCACGGAAGTTCGGCGGGACGGGGCTCGGGCTTTACCTTTGTAAAAGCTTCGTTGAGGCGATGGGCGGTTCGATCGGCGTGAAGAGCAAGGTCAACGAGGGCTCGCTGTTTTGGTTCGAGATTCCGTTCACCTGGGGCGGTGACATCGAGTTGGAACCGAACCCACCCGAAGAGCGCAAACCCGTCGATGCGTTCAAAGACGCAAAGCCCGTTCTCGTGGCCGAAGATTTTCCGACCAACCAGTTTTTGATGGTGAAGTTACTTGAAAACTTGGGCCTGCCTTGCGACGTGGCCCAAAACGGTTTGGAAGTGTTGGACGCGCTTGAGAAAAAGCAATACTCGCTGATTCTGATGGATTGCCAGATGCCCGAGATGGACGGTTACGAAGCTTCGATGGAGATTCGCTCGCGCGTCGAAGCGTCTTACCGTTACATTCCGATCATCGCCGTTTCGGCGAACGCCATGAAGGGCGATCGCGAGAAATGCCTCGCTGCCGGGATGAACGATCTGATCAGTAAACCGGTTAACGCAAAAGAGTTTCAGGATAAGCTGAAATATTGGATTGGGGGATAGGGTGTCTGACTACTTTTTGATGTCCATTGCGTCATTCGCGAATGACGCAATGGACATCAAAAAGTAGTCAGACACCCTATCCGGGACCTATCCGCGCACGACCGTCCGCGATTGTTCGCGCATGAACTGCGAGACGTAGTAGGGGCCGCAGCCACCTTTGCCGGTGGCTCCCGAGCCTTTCCATCCGCAGAAGGATTGGACCCCGGGCCAAGCGCCGGTGGTGGCTCCGGCTGCTCGGTTGACGTAAATGATGCCCGCTTCGACGTGATCCAAGAAATGCTCGACCTCGCCCTCGTCTTGACTGAAGATCCCGGCCGTGAGGCCATACTCTGACTGATTGGCGAGAGCCAAAACCTCGGCAAAGTTTTTGAATTTCGTCACGGCTAAGAACGGCGAGAAGAGCTCGTCTTTAAAGTGCCGCGCAGTGCTCGGCAATTCAGCGATCGTCGGATCGGCGAAGTAACCGTTTTTGTATTCGGGCTTCGCCCGCAGATCGGTCCCGCCGAAGAGGATTTTTCCCTGAGCCTTCGCATCGGTCACGGCCTGCAAATGGCGATCGAGTGATTTTTGAGTGATGACGGGCCCCATGTAGTTTTCTTGCCGGGTCGGATCGCCGATGGTCACGGTCTTGGCTTGAGCGACCAGCTTTTCAATAAAGGCGTCATAAACGGATTCATGCACGTATAAGCGCGAAAGCGCGCTGCATTTTTGGCCTGAAAGGCCGAAGGCGCTTTTCACGCAACCTTGAGCGGCTTTGTCGAGATCGGCGCTGGCACACACAAAGGCGGGGTTCTTTCCGCCGAGTTCGACCAACACGGGTTTGGCAAAGGGGCCTTCATTCATGTGTCGAATGATGCTCATTCCGACGGCTTTACTGCCGGTGAAGGCAACACCGTCGCACATCGGGTGCCGGGTCATGGCTTCGCCCAAGGCGGGCCCTTGTCCGAAGACGACTTGTAAAACGCCTTCTGGCAAACCGGCATCGCGATAGGCGAGATAGATTTCGTGCGCGCATCCCGGGGCATCGTCCGAAGGTTTTAAAATCACGCTGTTTCCGGCGACCAACGCTGCGGAAGTCATTCCCGAGGCCAGAGCCATCGGAAAGTTAAAAGGCGCAACGACGGCGAACACGCCGAAAGGGCGCAGGATGTCTCGGGTGTCTTCGTTCGGGGAAAGCTTGGCCAAGGGTTGGTCGAATCCTTTCGCGTCGGTCATTTGTTGAGCGTAGTACGAAAGCAAATCAGCGGCTTCTTCGGCATCGCCCAGCGATTCCATCCGGTTTTTGCCGACTTCAAGAGTCATCTTGACCGCCAAACGCATGCGGCGTTCGCGAATGTTTTCTGCGGCCTTTTGAGTGATCTTCACTCGCTCTTGCCAAGGCGTTTTCGCCCAAGCGACTTGCGCTTTTTTCGAAGCTTGAAAGGCTTCGTCCAAATGAGAAGCATCGACGGTGTGGTAGCTCGCAACCAGTTCGGCGGTATTAGCGGGATTGTATTTGCGGTTCAACTTCCCGGTCTTGATTTCTTTACCGTTGATGACGGACGGGACTTCGCGGCCGAGTTCCGATTTCATCTGCTGAACGGTTTCGTCGAATGCTTTGTGAATGACGCTCATATCGGCGTTGAGTGCGGAATAGGTGATTTTGAATCCTGACATAGTATGACCTCCCAAATAGAATGAATGAATTTAACCCAGTTTCTTCATCAAGGCATCGACGTGTTCGCGGTCGAGCAATTCGAACGCCATGTCGTCGAAAGAGTACTGATACACTTCGGCAGTTTTGATGTTGAAAAACCAACCATGAAGCATCAGTCTGCTTTCACGCATGCGCTCGCGGACCTGAGGGTAGGTTTTAAGATGCTCGATCTGAAGCAGTACGTTTTCTTGCGAGAGCGTGTTGACATCGACTTCTTTAAAATCGCCTTCGATACCGTTCTTCAGCCACTCCCTCAGCCCAGGGCTAGAGAGCTTGCCCAATCCGTTTCGAATCGCCGTGATTCCGCCGCATTGGGAATGGCCGCAAATCACGATGTGGCGAATGTCGAGCGATTCGAGCGCGAAATCGAGCGCGCTTTCGAAGGAAGCGGAAAGCGCCGAGCCGTGCGGCGGCACGATGTTGCTGATATTCCGAAGCACGAACATGTCGCCCGGATCGGTCGAGGCGAACACGTTGACGGCGACTCGGCTGTCCGAGCAGGCCACGAGCAGCACGTCGGGGGTTTGCCCGAGCGCCAGCTCTTCAAAATGTTCGATCACATTGGGACGAACTTTTTCACGAAACTCGACGACGCCTTTCAGTAATTTTTTCATATTGAGAACTCCTTGATTGCGGACTTTAAAAGTGCCACACACTCGTCGGCCTCGTCCATGGTCATTTCGAGCGAAGGCCCGAGCATGACGAGATCGCCGTTTACACCGTCCGCCTGGCCGTAATTCGGCCACAAAATCAATCCGCGATCTTGTGCATGCTGCACAAATTTGGGCGCGAATTTCTTCGCGACAGGGAAGGGCTGCTTCGTCGCTTTGTCTTGCACGAACTCGACACCCGCCATGTGACCGATGCCGGTGACCGAGCCCACGAATGGGAGCGATTGAAGGTGACGTTTCAATTCCGAAAGCCAGTGCGCCGAGACCGCCTGCGATTTTTGCAAAACTTGACGGCGATCCAAGTACTTCATCACCGCAAGCGCAGTCGCGGCCATCGACGGCGATTGCATGTAGGTTTGAGCGTGCATGAATCCGCCCGACCCTTGTTTCATCGTATCGACATCGCTTTGCCGAACCAAAATGGCCGAAACCGGCATGAAGCCTGCGTTGATGCCTTTTCCTAAGACCAAAACATCCGGCTTCAGGTGTTCGTGTTCGGCCGCGAAGAATTTTCCGGTCCGTCCCGATCCGCACATCACTTCGTCGGCGATCATGAGGATGTTGTTCTTGCGGCAGATCTCTTGCACCCGTTGAAAATAACCTTTGGGGGCAACCCACGCGCCGGTGGACGAGCCGCTGACGGTTTCAAAGATAAATGCGCTGATCGTGTCGGCGCCTTCGCGGTCGATCAGAGCCTCGAGTTCGCGCGCATAATGGTCGGCGCCGAGCTCGTGATATTGACGCATCAACTCGTCGGGGTCATTCGTCTGGATAAACGGCGCGCGATAGCCGTAAGGCGCGCTGATCGAAAGGACGGGCGAAATCAAAGGGCCATAAACTTTTTTGTAATGAGGTCGCCCCGAGGCCGAAAGCGCGTACAAGGTGTTGCCGTGGTATCCGGGCGTGCGCGAGATGAGCTTGTGTTTGTTCGGAAAACCTCGGTCGTACCAAAGCTGGCGTGCGTATTTGATCGCGGCTTCGACGACTTCCGAGCCCGAAGCGAGCAACCCCACGCGATCCAGGCCGATCGCCTTGGCTTTGTCGGAAAGCAACTGCGAGCATTCCTCCATCGCAGGCGAGGTGAATTGCGTACCGTTGACGTAGGCCACTTTTTTCATCTGCTCGAAGATCTCGGCCGCGAGTTCTTCGTTTCCGTGGCCCAGGCTTGCGACGAGCGCCCCGCCCGAACCGTCGAAGTATTTTTTCCCGCTCTGGTCGAAGAGGTGAACCCCTTTGCCGTGCGTGCACAGCGGAAAATTCTTCGTCAAATTCCGAAGCAGCGTGTGTCCCTGGGGGTAATGGATCGTGTTCATGGTGATGTCCTCAAGAAATCATTCGGATTCTACGCCCGAAAATATAAGCGAGTAATCCGAAGGTGGCCGAAAGGTAAAACGTGTTTGAAAAGCCTGTTAGATAGAAGGTCCCGGGAGTTTGTGTGACCACCCATCCGCCGATGAACGACGCGGTGGCCGAGCCCAGCTGTTGGATACACGAGTTCAAGCTCATGAAACTCCCTCGTCGGGATGGAGGAATGCTGGACGAGATGATCGTCATTGCCGGAACCATGCGGGTGTTCGATAGCACGAAGAACGCCGTGCTGACGACTAAGACCCAAATCGGCGCGACAACGCCCAAGCGAGTTAGAATGAAAACGGGAATTAAAAATAGTAATCCCATGCGGGTAAAAATGAGGGTCGGGTTCGTCCGGTCACACCATTTCCCCATGAGCGGGCCGGTAAAGGCGGTCATCATTCCGCCCAGCAGGTACAGCAACGGCAGCTGATCTTCGGGGAAGCCTGCGTTTGCCACGATGTAGGGGCTGATGAACGGAATCACCACGAACTGCGAGAGCACCATCATGAACGTCGTCAAAAGCGCCGTCCGTGAATTCAGATCGCCTAAGTTTTCCGTAATACCGGCGAAGATTCCCGAGTAGTGCGATTGCAGATGCGAGCGGACGTTCGGAACGATTTTGATCGCTGAGAACAGCGCGATTAAGCCCAAGGTGACGATCACAAAGAAGGGAGCATGCCATCCGTAACGGTTGGCGAATAAGAGTCCGACGGGAACGCCCACGATCGCCGCGAGCGAAAACGAAGTCATGAGTTTACCCGTGGCTGCCCCACGTTCATGAATGGAAAATACGTCGCCGATGATTGCGAAACAAATCCCCGAGAGGAGCCCGCCAAACGCTCCCGAAAGTGCCCGCGCGAACAGCAGAAAGGCGAAGCTGGGAGTCAAGGCGCAGGTGAAGGTTCCGGTCAAAAATCCGATGTAAGCACCCACCAGGGCATGCTTGCGGTCGAGGCGGTCGAAAATCAGCGATCCTAAAAATCCGAAAATGCCGGCTGTAAATGAATAAATCGAAACCAGAAACGAAAACTGCTGGGGATTGATCTGAAACAACACCATGAGTCGCGGACCCAGCGGCATGAGCACCATGAAGTCCATGATGTGGGTGAACATGACGAGCGCCAAAACCACCACGATCCACTTTTTCTGAGCGGGCGAAAGGCTGTCTCGCAGGGGCGCATCGCGATGCGCTCGGGGAGCTGAATGCCGAGCGATTGCATTGGGATCCGCTTCGGCTTCCCCGGGTTGTGGTGTGGTATCGGGCATGATAGGAATCATAGCATGGCAAATCCTCGATCTGCATTTCCAAAACCAATCTATATCGGTGCGTCAACTCGAACTCCGTTTGGGAAGTTCGGAGGCGCGTTAAAGCGATTTCCGGCCGGTGAATTGGCCACTCTGGCCCTGAAAGAGTGTATGCGCCGCGTTTCAAGTGACGATGGAACGCTTGCGATGAATCCGGATTGGGTTTTTTTGGGTCATGCTCGTCAGGCGGGTGCACGTCCGAACCCCGCAAGACAGGCCACGGTCTTTAGCGGTCTTTCTGAAAAAATTCCTGCGATCACTTACAACCAAGCGTGTGCCTCGGGCTTGGCCTCGATCATCGCCGCCGCCGAGAAGATCGCCTTGGGTCGCGCGCAAACCGTATATGCCGGCGGAGTCGAAAGCATGTCGAACACTCCTTACTTGCTGATGCAAGGGCGTTGGGGATTGCGCCTCGGCCATACCGAGATTCTGGACGGTATGTCGCAAGACGGATTTTTCTGTCCGATGGCGAATATGCTCATGGGTGCCACGGTCGAGAACTATCTGGCGAAAGAGCTCGGGATCAGCCGCCGCGAGCAGGATGAATACGCGCTTGAATCTCAAATGCGTGCCGATGCCGCTTGGAAAGCCGGAAAATTCGACGCCGAAACTTTTGAAATCCTGGCCGACGGAAAAAATCCGGGCTTGAAAGAAGACGAGCATCGCAGACCGTCGACTTCGCTCGAAAGCTTGGCCAAGTTGCCGCCCGTTTTCGATCGCACTTCCGGCACCGTCACCGCCGGAAACTCAAGCGGCATCGTCGATGGTGCTGCTTTCGTTCACGTCACCGATCGTCCGCTTCCGTCGACCGAACTCGAATTGCTCGATTACGAAACGATCGCACTCGATCCGCGTCGGATGGGGCTCGGTCCGGTCGAATCGACGATGAATCTTTTGAAGCGCAACGGGCTTTCGGTCGCCGATCTCGAGGCGGTCGAATTGAACGAAGCTTTCGCTGCTCAAGCGATCGCCTGCAATCGCGAGCTGAAAATTCCGACCGAGAGACTGAATGTCCACGGTGGTGCGATCGCCATCGGTCATCCGATTGGCGCTACCGGCACCCGAATCGTGGCGACTCTTTCGAATGTGTTGAAAGATAAAACAGGAGCGTTGGGAATTGCAACACTCTGTGTGAGCGGCGGTCAAGGCGTTGCGGTTTTAGTTCGTTCCGTGCGATGATTCAGTGATACGAAAGGAAACTCGTTATGAACATGAAAAACGTACTTGCAGCATCGATCGTCGCCGGTTTAATCGCTTCTTCAGTCGCTTTGGCTCAAGAAGATTCGGCAGCTCCGGCCGCTGACCAAGCTGCTCCCGCAGCAGAACACCATGCTAAAGACAAGCATTCTTGCCAAGGCATGCACATGAAAAAGCACCACCACAAAAAACACAAAAAAGCGGAAAAAAAGGCTGAAAGCTCAGCTGAGTAAGCAGCTAAATAAGGCGACTGAATAACAGCTGTTTCATTTTTTATTTCTCGGAAAGCCGGCTGGTCACAGCCGGCTTTTTTCGTTAAAATGGCTTCATGTCGCGGCCGTTTTTCAAAAATCACATGTTCAAAAATCACGGAGTCGGGGTCGGTTTGCGGGCCCCGCATTTTGCGACCTTTTTGAATCCCGCGACCCGACCTCACTCGGTGAACTGGGTCGAGGTTATCTCTGAAAACTTCATGGAGGGAAGAACGCTCCCGAATACGCGTTCGATCCTGACGCTCGAAAAAATCCGCGCTGATTTTCCGATCGCGCTTCACGGTGTTTCACTCAGCGTGGGCTCGGCCGATCTCGACCCGGAATACCTGAAAAAATGGAAGGCGCTCGTCGATCGCGTGGATCCTATTGTTGTTTCGGATCACCTCTGCTGGACGCGAACCCTCGAACACCAAAGTCATGACTTGAATCCTTTGATTTATACCGAGCAAGAGGCCGACCGTTTGGCCGAGAAGATCGCTCGGATTCAGGATTTTTTAAAACGTCGGATTCTGATCGAAAACGTTTCGACGTATTTGACCTTCGATGCGTCCGAAATGGGCGAAGCCGAATTTGTGGCTCGAATCGTCGAGCGCGCCGATTGCGGATTGTTGCTTGATGTGAATAATGTTTATGTGAATTCCGTCAATCACGGTTTCGATGCGCGCGAGTACCTTGAAAAAATTCCGCATGCACGAGTGGGGCAGATTCATCTGGCGGGCCATTCCGATCGAAGCGGTTTTTTGATCGATACGCACGACCATTCCATTTCGGAATCCGTGTGGTCGTTGTTCCGTTGGTATGGCGAGCGCTTCGGGCATGCGAGCTCGATGATTGAGCGCGACGGCAACATCCCCGAGTGGTCCGAGTTGGAAAAGGAAGTGCTGACACTGCGGTCGCTCTTTCGACCGGGCGAAACCGTCCATTGGCCCGGAGATGTTCCGAGCGATCGAACTTTTGAAACGCAAAACCCTCCACGAGACGAAGATCGGTCTCATCACCAATGGATGAACTCCCTGCTCGGTGAGTTCGAAGTTGAAGGCATTTGCGATGAGCCGCCCTTCGGCGCGCGCGAGCGGTTCGAGGTGTATGAAGATGCGTATTGGACGCGTTTAAATGGGGCCATCACCGACGACTTCAAACGCTTTCACCACGAGGTGAGCACAAAGCAGGGAAGCGAGGCGTGGGATACACTGGTGTTCGACGCACTGTTGGCTTCTCCGCCTTCTTCTTGGAGCATCATCGAATTGGGCGAGGCCTTTCTCGATGGCCTTGAAAAAATCGGCTACTTCAAGAAAGAACCGGCGAGCGCGCAGTTGGCACGGGAGGATTGGGCGATCGTGAAGGCCGAGCTTTCCGCCGATGTCGCTTCGAATGCGAATCGTGATTTTACGGCCTTGGCCGGATTTTCACCGGCCGAGCTCGAACGGGTGGTGCTGGCGGTTCATCCCAGCATTCAGGTGCTGTCTGAGCAGAAGCATTTGATGTGGTGGTCGGGGGATGCGCGAACGGGCCGCGTTCGGGAAAAATCCTTTTCATCCGATGATTGGCGCAGTATCTTATCGGTGTTGAATGAAGCGCCCATGCTCGCGTTAATGGCGAGCGATCCTCGGGCAGAATCCCTCGTGCAAGAGGGGATTCAAACCGGTCTTATCTGTGGGTGGAAGACAGTAGATGGAAAATAAACGATGATCTTGAAGAAAAATCTGAACGCTGACAGTCGAAAACCCAATCAGAAGCAGAAGCAAAAATCGAGTGCGCCTCAAACGGAGATTGAACCTCGATTCAAAGAAATTTTAAAAGCCCTGGGCGAGAACCCTTCGCGGGAAGGCTTGCTCGATACGCCTCGGCGTTTTGCCAAGTCGATCGAGTTTCTGACTTCCGGGTACCATAAATCGGTGGCCGACGTCGTGGGCCGAGGCATCTTCAAGGCCGAATCGAGCGAGATGGTCATCGTCCGTGACATCGAGCTTTATTCGTTGTGCGAGCATCACATGCTCCCGTTTTTCGGAAAGGCGCACGTGGCTTATATTCCGAACAAAAAAATTATCGGGCTCTCGAAAATCCCTCGGATTGTCGATGTTTTCGCGCGTAGGCTTCAGGTGCAAGAGCGCCTGACGGCCCAGATCGCCGATGCGTTGATGGAGGCAGTCCAACCGCTCGGAGTTGCGGTTGTGATCGAAGCCGCACATTTTTGCATGATGATGCGCGGGGTGGAAAAGCAAAACAGCAAGACGATCACCTCGGCCATGCGCGGAGAATTTTATTCCGACCCGACCACGCGCAAGGAATTCTTGCAGCTGATTCAGGAGTAGTCGGGTTTTGGACGGCATTCGGTTGATCGATGATCATTGTCACTTAAGCGACGAGCGGATTTTCGCTCGGGCCGATGAGCTGATCGCACGCGCCGTTCAAGCGGGAGTCACCCGCATGGTCCTCGCGGGCGTGGAGCCCGCCGAATGGGGTCGGCAGTTGGAACTCCAGGCTCGTCATTCCGACCGCTTGACCTTGAATTTCGGCCTGCATCCGTGGTGGATCGAGAAGTATTCTCGCGCCGAGATCGATTCGATTTTGCGCGAACTCGACATGCGCGTGGCGCTCGCTCACGGAGTGGGCGAGACGGGGCTTGATTTTCATCCGAAGCGCGATGCGTCCCGTTTTGACGACCAACGCGAAGTCTTTCGGCAGCAGATTCGGATTGCGAAGAAGCACAAAAAACCGCTCGTGCTTCACGTGGTCCAAGCACACGAGGAATGCGTGAAGATCCTGAAAGACGAATGCGCACCCGGTGCTTCGGATCTGGGCATACCTCTCCTCATGCACAGCTATTCGGGGAATGCGACTCAGCTACAAGAATATCTGCGATTAGGCGCTTTCATCTCTTACAGCGGCAGTCTCGTGCGTGCAGCCCATGGTGACGGCCATGAAAAGACGGCGAAGGCCTTGCTCAATACGCCGATCCAGCGACTGTTGTTCGAGACGGATGCTCCCGATCAAGGCTGGGACTCCGAACCCAACGAACCCGCGCGCGTGCGCGAGGTGTACGAAGCCGCGCTTAAAATTATGGAGCTGCCCCTCGAATCGGGTCTCGGCGCCCTGGCCGAAGTGGTCGAGAAGAATTTCAAGCGGCTCTGGGGTGTCTGACTACTTTTTGATGCCCACTGCGTCGAAATTAAAGATTACCTGGCCGTCACATGGCAGGTGTATCTCAAGTCTTCGCCGTTCCATTCGGGGTGAAACAAGGCGTTGTCCGCAATGCAATTATCGATGGAGCCGACACAAACGTAACGAATGGCCTCTCCGTTCCAATTCGGATGAATTTTAGCGATCCGTCCGCCGCAGTTACTCGTGTGATTCCCGCAAACATAGCGAACCGCTTCGCCGTTCCATTCCGGATGTGCCAGCATCGCGAGTCCGCCGCAATTACTCGGGTTATTTCCGCAAACGTAACGAAGATCCTCTCCGTTGAGATTCGGGTGCGCCTGCGAAGCCTTGGCTGCGCAGTTACTGTTGTTGACGGCACAGACGTAATCCAGGTCTTGAGGACGGTAGTTGGGGTGAACCATCCCGAGTGCCAGGTGGCAATCCATCGGCAATCGCGGTTGCGCCGTCGCCGGAGTTATCGAGGTGAGTGCCAGAAGCGTTCCCATTAAAAGAGTCAGTTTCATATTTTCTCCATTCATTGATCTAAAGTTTTTTTGATTTCTCGAACGACGACCGACGCGCACGCCAGCCCGAAAGCGCCGGTGACGAAACTGGCGTTGCCTAAGATGACGTTGCGGTTGTCGCAGTTGAAAAATTCGTTTTGGCCTTGCGGACACACACAACGAAAGCCCTTGCCGTTGTCGTATTTCAGTTCCATCGGCGGTGTCGTCGGCTCGTCCGAGTAAACGGCCTGAATGCCGAAATCACCTTCTTGCGGAAAGCCGTGCTGATCGCGCAGAATGCGGCGGATCGCTTTGGCGAGGGGATCTTTCGAGGTTTGCCCGAGGTCGGCGATTTTCAGGCGGGTCGGATCCATCTTGCCGCCCGATCCGGTCGAGGTCACGATGGGGATGCCGCGATCGCGACAAGTCGCGAGCAGATGGCACTTCGGGGTCACGCTGTCGATGGCATCGATGATGTAATCCACCTGTTGGCCGGCAAGATTCGCGGCCGTCTCGAAGATTTCGTCGCTGAAGCGGGCATTGTAAAATTTGACGATCGAATGAATACCGGCCTGCGGATTGATCTTGCGTAGACGCTCGGCCATGACGTCGGCCTTTTTCTCGCCGACCTTTCCTTGGAGCGTGTGAAGCTGACGGTTGAAGTTCGTAATGCAGATTTCGTCGAAATCGACGAGCGTGACTTGGCCCACGCCCGAGCGCACGATCGATTCGGCGGCGAACGATCCCACGCCGCCCAAGCCGATGATCATGACGTGGGTGCCGAACAGTTTTTCCATTACGGTATCACCGACGAGCCGGCCCATCCGGTCAAAGCGGCGGTGAAGGCGATACGTTTCCAGCTCCGATTCGGTCATCGGAAGGATGGCAGGATCGGCCGCCGGAGGGGCGGAAGGCTGTGAAGTCTCAGGATTTAGATCATGACTCATGGCCGCAGTTGTAGTGGATTTCCACACAATTGGCAAGCTTCCAAATGATGCGGTGGGCATCAAAAAGTAGTCAGACACCCGAATGCGGAATATACGTCTCTGGAGCGTGATGTTCGCGGTTTCCGCTCATCGCCTTGATCTCGTCGGCGATGACTTCGTCCGCAGTTGCACCCATGATCTTTTTCAGCGTGCGGTTACTCCACACCCGGAAACGATCGATGTATTCGTAAGCCGCCGGCACCACGATCAGGGTCAAAAGGGTCGAGCTGATGAGCCCCCCGATGATGGCCCAACCCATCGACGTGCGCTGTTTGGACGCTTCGTTCAACCCGATCGCGAGCGGAATCGTTCCGGCGATCAGGGCCAGCGTCGTCATCAGAATCGGACGCAGCCGCGTGCGACCGGCGATCAGCATGGCTTCGGCCCGCTTCATGCCTTTTTCGCGCATCAACTGGTTGGCGAAGTCGACGAGGAGAATCGAGTTTTTGGCTGAGACCCCCATCAACATCACCATCCCGATGATCGAGAAGATGTTCAAGCTTTCACGAGCAATGGCAAGCGAGACGATCGAACCGACCATCGCGAGCGGCATCGCCAGCATAATCGTAAACGGGGTGACGAACGATTCGTAAAGCGATGCGAGCACGAGGAAGATGAACAGCACACCCAAGCCCATGGCCATGGCCATTCCGGCCTGCATTTCTTGGAAGTTCTCGGCCTGACCCACGAACGAATAGGTGCAACCTTGAGGCAGCTTCAGCTCGGGGTCGTCTTTCATCTTGTTCTGAATATCGAGCATGAGCTTACTCAAGTCGCCGCCAGGGGCGTTGTCGGCATTGATCTGAATGTAGCGCATCCGATCCTGACGGTTAATCGTGGTCGGACCGGTCGTTTTCAACGGAGTCGTCACGTCCGACAGGCGGATGAGGCGATTGTTGATGTTCGGAACATAGGTCTTCGCGTAATCCCGCTCCAGATCGCGCTGCGAATCCTGAAGGCGGACACGAACGTCGTATTCGACTCCGTTTTCGCGGAACTTCGCGGCTTTGATGCCCTCGATCTGCGTGCGCAGTTCTTGGCCGAGTTTCGTGCTTGAGATTCCCAATACTTCCATCCGCTGTTTGTTCGGAATGACCTGGAACTCGGGTTTTCCGGAACGATAGTTCGTATCGACGTCTTTCAAGGCCGGGCTTTTCTTCAGGTAAGCCGCAAGCTTCGTCGTGTACTCCTCAAGTACCTTCATGTCGGTTCCCATGATGTTGAGGTTGAACGGACGCATGCCGCCGCCGACCGGGTCGTAATCCTTCACGATCGGGTTCGCGTACGAGAATTTTTTGAGCATGTCGCGGATACGATCCTTGAATTGCACCGTCGAGACCTTGCGCTCTTTGCTCGGAACGAGTTTGACGTACATCTGCGCGACGTTGGATTGGCCGCCCATGTAATCGCCGACGGTCAAGCTGCGAAGAAGCACTTCTTTTTGCGAATGGACGAGCTCGTCGATTTGTTTGCCGACTTCGTAGGTTTTATCGAGGCCCGTTCCCGGAGGCATTTCGAAGCTGATCATGAATTCGCCCGATTCTTGAGCGGGGAGGAACGTGCTCGGCACGAATTTGATCGCCGAACAGCTGGCTAAGGTGACGACGAGAGCCATCCCGAGGGTTGCCAGCGGACGACGAACGATGAAGCCGACGATCCGCTCATAACGGTGCTCAAGCCAGGTCTGAAAGCGATCGAATGTCAAAAGCACTTTCGCGATCGGACCTGATTTTTGGTGAAGATTCGCCGCTGTTCCGGCAAAGTAAGCCGAAAGCATCGGAGCAATGGTGAGCGCGTCGAAGAGTGAGATCGTCATTGCGAAGCAGACGGTCAGTCCGAACTCGCGCAAAAATTGCCCGATCACGCCCGGAATGAATCCGACCGGAGCGAACACGGCGATGACCGCCAATGTGGTTGCGATGACGGCCATGCGGACCTCGGCCGTTCCTTCACTCGCGGCTTTGACTGGGCTTTTGCCCATTTCGATGTGCCGGAAAATGTTCTCTCGAACCACGATCGCATCGTCGATCAGAAGTCCTACGGAAATCGAAAGCGCCAAGAGCGACATGACGTTGATCGTAAATCCGGCTGCGGCGATCAAAATGAAGGCCCCGATCAACGAGTTCGGAAGCGCAAGACCGGTGATGACGGTCGAACGGCCCGAGCCTAAGAAGAAGAACACGACGATAATGGCGAGCAGGATCCCGATGATGATGGTCTCTTGCACGTCTTTGACGTTCGCGTCGATCCATTCGCCGCCGTCACGGACCATGCCAATCGTTCCTTTACCGGCCATTTGTTCGAGGTTCTTGTTGATCTGAGCCATTTTGGTTTTCAGATCATGAACGACCGAGATGGTGTTGGATTTCGACTGCTTGTAAACCGCAATGAAAAGCGAGGGCTTGCCATTGATGTACGACCGCATGGTTTCGTCTTGGAGCGTGTCTTTGACTTGCCCTACGTCGGCGATCGTCGTCGGTACGTCGTTACCAAGGAAGTTCACAATGGTCGACGAAATATCTTTGACCGAGCTGAACTGGCCCATGGTACGAAATACGGTTTGAATATCGGTCTGGTCGTTCTTTCCGACCGGGACGTTCTCGCCCGCAGTGCGAAGCTGTTCGACGACCTTGGTGGCCGAGATTTGGCGGGCGTTCAATTTGTTTCGGTCGAGCTGGACTTGGATTTCGCGTTTTCGTCCGCCCCAGATCTCGACTTTACCGACTTGTCCCACCTGTTCGAAGCGCGGTTTGACGTATTCGTTCGCCAGATCATAAAGCTTGGCTTCGGGGAGATCGGCGTTGAGCGAAAAAATAATGACCGGCTGATCGGAAGGGTCGACCCGGCGAATGACCGGATCTTCGGTGACGTCGTCCGGGAAGTTCATCTTGGCCGCAGCGGCGCGGTCGCGCACTTGCTGCTCGGCCACCTTGATGTCGGTCGAAAGGGTGAATTCGGCCACCACCATCGACACGCCCTCTTGGTTGATCGAGCTTAAGCGTTTGATCCCCGAAATCGTGCTGATCTCGTCTTCAAGCGGCTTGGAAATCAGAGTTTCGATCTCGTTCGGGGCAGCACCCGGATAACTGGTCGTGACCGTCACGACCGGAAGGGTGATGTCGGGAAAAAGATCGACTCCGACCCGGCTCATCGAGATGAGACCGATCGAAAGCATGAGGATGACGATACAGGTGATGAAGGTCGGGCGTTTGATCGCTAAGTCGGCTAAGTTCATGGTTGGTCTCCGAAAGTTTTCATGCGAGTCAGGACGTTCAAAACATTGCTTTGAGCCTGAATGCGGGCCGCTTCGGCCGTGTTGTAATCCTGGGTAAACATCAAGGTTTGATAAGTCGTGGTCCGTCCGCGTTTCAGGCGGATCCGTTCGTTCTCGGCTTTGTTCTTCTGAATTTTAGCGAGAGTCGCCGCGATTTCATAACGGTGTTTTGCCTCTGAAAGCTGTTTGACTAAGTCATTCCACTCGTTTTCTTGATCGAATAAGCGCTGGGCCGCCATCGTTTCGGCCGCATCGCTTTGAAGACGGTATCCTTGAGCCACGTCCGAACTGCGCCCGAATTCGAGCGGAACATTGAGGCGAACACCGACGGTCGTCGTTTGTTGGCCCGTTTGCCAGGAGTGGTCGAAGGTTCGGCTGAAGTAGTCTTCGCGAGCATTGAGTGCGTAACTTCCGAAAACCTGAAGATCAGGCTTGTTCCGTTCGGAGCCCATGCGGGCTTGGGCCGCGCTCGCCTTCGCCGTTTCTTGGGCGGCGCGAACGTCGTCGCGAAGCTTCGCCCGTTCGGGAGTCGCGATGCGATCGACGCTCGGAAGCGTCAGCGTTTCCGCTACCGCATCGGAATCGACGTTACGAAGGTAATTGAATTCGCGTTCGGCTGAACGAAGTTCGTCCTTCGACGATTGAAGCGAGAGTTCTTGGGCCTGTTCATTGGCTTGGGCTTGAAGCAGATCGGAACGATCGGCGAGGTTCAGGCGCACTTGTCGCGTGTTGTACTTGAGCAAATCTTCCGCTTGCGCGAGAGAGTCCGTGTAAACGGCCACGAGTTGCTGGGCCGAGACCAAGCGGATGTACGCGCTTTCGGCTTGGGCGCGCGTGGTTTTCACTTGATAACGTTGGTTGTATTGATTGGCCAGCGCGCTTGAGCGGGTCAGTTCTTCTTGGGCTTGGGTTTCGGTTCCGAACAGGTTTCGCCACAGCGAGAGCGAAACTTCGAACTTCGGCGTGCCTTCGTAAAATTTACGGTCGGTCGTCTGGTTGGTCACGAAGTCGACGGCATTGATGTAGCCCGTTTTATCCAGATGATAAGAAAACCCGAGATCCAAACCCCAGGGTGTTTTTTGAGTGATGCCGAGGGTATAATCGTCGGTTTGAAGCTTTTCGTACGCGGTCGGAAGGAGCGCGTTTCGAAAATGATCGTCGAGCCATTGGGCTTGAACCGAAAAGGTCGGCGAGTAGAGGAGGGAGGCCTCTTTCGATTGCAGCTCGGCTCCGTTGGAAGCCTGTTTGGACGAGGCGATCGTCTGGTTTTGGGATTCGACTTGCCCCAAATAATCCTCCAAACTCAGCGGGACCGCTCGGGCAACGAACGAGAATCCGGTCGAGGAAACCAGGCCCAAGGTCAAAAATAAGGTAAAAATAGCGCGATCATGGCGTTTTTGAAGGTGTGAGCGCATGAATGATGAGGTCCTTTCACGATTTAAAGCTTGCTTGTACTCTAGCGACGTGAAAGTATGTAGTCAATTACATTATCATGAATTTTTTAAAAAACGCCTGTCAAAATTCAACCCGAGGTTTAAGTAAGAAACGCGATCGCCATGCCACCGAGCAAGCGTTCTTATTGGCCGCAAGTAAACTCTTTGCCGAAAAAGGTTACGAAAAAACGCGCACGCTCGACATCGCCAAAGAGGCGGGAGCGAACGAGGCCTTGATCGGTCGTTACTTCGGCGGCAAAGAAGGATTATTGATCGCGCTGATGAAAGATCGGGCTGCGCTCAAGAATTCGGCCGACTTCGAAAATTGTAACTCCCTCGAACGTTTTCCGGAACGCGCCCAGGTGAAAAGCCTCAAAGAAGGGATCCTGACGTTCTTTCGACGCGGCGAAGAGGCAATGGAGGTCAAGCAGGAGTTCGCCCGAATCGGCTGCGCCCGAGCCTTCGTCGATCCCGAGATGGCGCAAGTCATTCGCGAGCACATCCTCGACGAGCACCTTCCTGATTTCACAAAGCAGCTTCGCGGGTACTTCGGCGATAAAAAAATTTCTAAGGCCGAACTCGAAGCCGTCGCGTTTCTGATCATGTCGGTCAATTTCAACATGAACTTCATGGGCCGCAAGGTGTATCAGATCGAGCCCGAGCGGATCGAATCCGTCTTTAAGCTCTTAGCCAATGCGCTTCAAGCTTATTTACAGGACTGATTCCATAACACGTCGGCATAGTCCCTTTCACCGGCTCGGTCTTTGTAGGCCACGTGATGAAAACTCGTGACGGTGACTCTCTCTAAAAGCGGTTTTGGAATCTTGATGCTCGAATATTGTCGGCACCAGTAACGGGTATAGCCCGTCAGAAAATCGCGCCGCTTTAAATCCATATTGAGCCAGAATTTGACCCGATGGCGATTCTGAAGCCAGAACGTTTGCGAGTCGATCGGTCGTCGGGTGCCGTCCGAAAAATGGCCTTCCGGCAAAACAAAATAATTATCGAGCGCGGGGTAGGGTGCGAACATCCCCCAATTTTGGTGTAACGACAAAGTTTGCCCGATTTTCTGGACGGCGGTCGGAAGCTTGAAAGAAGGGACGGCTGCGCGGACGTTCATCATCACGACGGTGATGAAGACTCCGAGCGACACGATCAGGCTCGGAATCCAAGAAGCGCGCCATGCGAGGGAAGTCTCTTGCCCTGGCTCTTCTTCTGGCTCCGGCTCTGGTTCGAGCCTAGGAAAAAGCGTGACCCAGGCGATGATGCACAAATAAGGAAACATCCCGAGTCGCATCGTGAGCGAAAGCCCCAGGTGAAAAAGAATGAAAAGAACGCAGACGGTCTGTCGCACCCGAATCGGCCAGCGGTTTTTTGAGGAGTGCGGAAAAAAGAGAGCCGCCAGGTACACCATCGGCCCTGCGAGTTCGAGCCAGTACACCGAGGCGGTCATGACTTTGAGAAAAATCGGAAAATGCAAAAGCCACTTGCCGACGGGGTTGACGAGAATGTCGAGCCTTAAGGTGAGCGAGATGGCATTGAAAACCGAATTCCAACTCGCGTCCGATTTCTGAAGCGCCGAGAACGAATACAGGCAAAGAATCTGAACGATGAAAGCCACGTGCCACATCGGTTGGGTGATCCATTTGCGAAAATAACTTTTCGCATCTTGAAGCTTCGGCGTGAGCGGCAGAAAGACCGCAAAAAACAACAGCACGATCGAAAGATCGTCGCTTCCGTCCATGATCGAGACATTGCGGTTGCGAAGCGAAAACTGGAAGGCCCAAAGGGCGATCGTCACCCACGGAAGGCCCACGCCCGCCATAAAACAGAGGGCCAAAATAAGATGGATCGAATACAAGATCGCGACCGAAAGAAACGAGCCCGCGAGAAAGTAAATCGACCACCAGAGTTTCGTCACCGACGGGATCGCCAGAGCGCGGGGAAAAATTCCTTGATCCGTATAAAGCAGCGAGAGGTCACTGAAGTGGACGATCAGGTCGTAAGCGATGAGCGCGCCGAGCAGAAATCGGAAAATTTCAAGGCTCCGATTCGGGATCTCAATTCGCGGCAGGAGGCCGAGGCTTTTTGGATTTTCCCACATATTTCAAATCGTACACGACAAACCGTTGATTGGCGATTTTCCAGTGGACGTCGAATTCGCGGACGAGCAGGCCGAAGTCTTTGCCTTGCGAATGTTCGGCTTCGGGGGGAAGATCTCGCTTCTGAAACGCGGGCCTGGGGTCAATGGTTAACAGCTGCTCAATCAATTCCTTGAGGTTGGGGTACCCGCGACCTTCCGCCTCTGCGATTTTTTGAGCGGCCAAGGGTTCGAATTCCACCGGGGTTTTATGAATCGCTTCGGTAGCCCATCCCGCGTTCGCTTCGGGAACCGAATCGGCGTAAGGAAGGTAAGGCTTGATGTCTAAGATCGGCGTTCCGTCGAGCAGATCGACGCCCCGGACGTGAATCTCGGGGCCACCCCGGGCATTGAGATCAATGCGATCGAGTTGAACGACCGAGATTCCGATCGGGTTCGGGCGATGCGGAGATCGCGACGAGAGCACTCCCACTTTCGCTTTTCCGCCCAAGCGCGGCGGGCGGATCGTCGGTTTCCATTTGTTGCCGCCATGGGCATGGAACACGAAAATCACCCAAAGATGTGAAAACTGTTCGAGCGTCTTGAGCGCGAATTGAAAATCGGGGTTCGGATCGAGTTTCAGAATGCCCTTGGCCTCGGGAACAAGGCCGGGTTGGCGCGGAATTCCGAAACGTTGGGTAAACGGCGTCTGTGCGATGCCGATCGCCTTAAAATCGAAGCTCGGAAGCTCGGGTTTACCTTTGCGTGCCATGATGTTAAAAACCTTTATCATGTATTACCCCTATCAAAAAGGCCGTTATGAGGTCGCTCCGGGATTGTTGCCGTTCCCCAAGGATTTCGGGAATGGCGAATGGGATCGCAAAGTGTTTCAAATCGGCGATGATTTTTCCGTGTTTCGCAATCAATTCGAGCAAAATCGTCGGAACGAACCGGTTTCCAAATATGTTTGCCTTTCCGACGGATCTCATGGTCGGAGCGCTGATCCTGCGGCCGTCGGTGCGGTCGCCGCTTGGATCGCTCGTCAGCTCGCGCAAGAATATCCCGAAAAAATTTCACTCGAAGAATCCGACGGAGAACTCCAGTTTCAAAGCCAGCTCACGAACGACGCTTTCGTGCTCATGCCTGCATTGAATGCGGTGAAAATGCAAAGCGGAACGGTGGAGTACGCGAACGCTTGGGACGCAATGGGCGCGCAGACTCCTGAAGACTTGGCGATCTGGCGCTTGAACGACGACGGCTCGGAACAGTTGGAAGCACTTCACTTGAATGCCCCGAACCATTGGGCGGCTGGTGAAAAAGTAGGCCGCACGTTTGCTCAGGTTCATACGCCGGTGGCGCACATCGAGACGATCGTTCCGTGGGCGGTGAATTTGTTGACCGGAGTTTTAAAGAAAGGCCCATTCACTCGTTTTGCTTGGGGGGTCGGCACTGACGGTCGCTACAACCATCATCCCGAACCGGCGCCGGGCATCGACCCGAAGGAGTGGCACGGACGCAGCTTTAATCCCGCCGAGCCGAAACTCTATGCCCGGGTGGAGCGTCAGGTTTTGTGGGGATTCGCCGACCTGAACCGAGCGCTGTTCACGATCCGCACTTATTTCCATGACGTGGGCGAGATGAAACGCACGCACCCCGAAGCAGTCCGAGGATTGGCCGAAGCGATCGAAACGATGAGTCCACAGGCGCTCGTTTACAAGGGCCTGGTTCACGATCGCGAGAATATTTTGGCTTGGTTAAAATAGGTCGGGCCCACCATTTGATGGGCCCGACTCTTAATTATTCTTCCAGCAACGAACGCAGCATCCACGCATTTTTTTCGTGCAGCTGAATGCGTTGGGTGAGCAGGTCGCAAGTCGCTTCGTCGGCGCCTTTTTCGGCGATCGGGAAGACTTTGCGGGCCGAGCGGACGACGGATTCGTTTCCTTCGACCAGTTGTTGAATCATCGCTTTCGCGTGCGGGACTCCGTCGGCTTCAGGGATCGACGTCAGTTTCGCGAATTCGCGATAAGTGCCGGGCGCCGGATAACCGAGCGAACGGATCCGTTCGGCGATCGAGTCGATGGCCGTCCACATTTCGTTGTACTGGGTCTCGAACATCAGGTGAAGGGTGTTGAACATGGGCCCGGTGACGTTCCAGTGAAAGTTATGGGTCTTCAGGTAAAGCGTATAAGCATCGGCCAACACATGGTTTAAGCCGGTTGCGATTTCTTTACGATGGTCTTCCGAAATTCCGATATTGATCGCCATTTGAGGTTTCATAAAAGCAGTCCTTTCTGTTGATGTTCTTAGGATCGCACGGAAGGCTGCTCCCGTGAAATACAATCATTCAATGAAATGGATCGATAAAATCGATGGAAGAGGAATTCTTCAGCAAAATTTTATATTTATTTTGTTTATTAATTTAACTCATTCGGGTAAAGTAGCCAGCGTGAAAGGTTTAACGAAATGAAAGATTTAAAACGAGTTTTGACCACGGGTTTCACGACCGGTTCCTTAGCTTTTTTGTTGGCTTTCGGTATGGGAGCGGCGCATGCCGCCGAGCGAGTGACGATCACGTTTACTCCCCAAAGTTCGGTCGAATGGGTAAAGCTTTTGCACCCGGAATTGGCGACGTCGGTCGAAGCCTCAGGCGCGACTTGTGCCGCCGAAGTGTTGAGACCCGATTACGGCTCGGACGCGATTTCTGATCCGGCAAACCGCATTCGTTGTCAGGTCGGTTCGACCGAGATCCAAGACTCGCTTTCTGAAGATCTGATCGAAGCGTGGGGAACGCATTTCGAGAAGTTTCATTTTCAGATCAAAGGAAAAGCAGCGACTGCCATTTGGGCTAAATTCAAACTAAAGACGGCGAATTTAAGCATGAAAGATTCCGATACCGGGATCTGGTCGCGGATGGTGCTTTGCGATCCGAACGGGGATCTTTGCATGTCTGCGTATTCTCTGAATGACGAGGCTTCGAGCGATGCCGGTGGGCAGGTGATTTGCAGCCGACAAACCCAGCTGAAACGCGGGGTTGACCAGAGCCAGGTTCGTCGAGCGGACGTGGCTGCCGAAAATCCGGCCGAAGAATACGAGAATATGATCGACACCCAGCTCGCCCAAGGCCTGCGCGAGGCTGCCGATCCGGTCTGCGTCGTTTTGAAGTAATTCTTGTTTAATAAATAAAAATACGCTAATCTCCGCCCATTCGTAAGAATAAGGAGTGTGTATGAAAACCTTAGTCATGACCCTTTCGATGTTGATGGGAGTGTCCGCATTCGCGGCACCTCAGTATCTTTGCGAGCCGATGGTTCGTAATGCCGCTCAAAACTTCATGCTGACGCCGATGCCGGGCAATGCCTGGAATTATCAGGGAATGAGCAGCCGGAACATGCACGAGGAAGGACTGCTGCGGTTCGCAGCGATTCGTCCGATCGCGAACATGACCGGCTATACCGGCGAAGTGAGCTTCCGCGCCGATCGCCCCGGCGTGAGGGTTCCCCGAATGATGAAGCACGTCGTGGTCTATATCGATCGTGATCTTCAAAACGGAATGGCTCGCGGCGGGCATGCGATGTTGGACGGACGCAATTATACTTGCGGAATGTTAGCCAGAACGCTTCCGGCACGCCGTCCGGTTCCGCATCGTCCGGTGCATCCTCAACGTCATCCTCATCACCCTTAGGTGAAATGGGTCGGGCTCACCCAAGGGTGGGCCCGAGCTATTTTACGGTGATCCCGATCCCGATTTTGCCTTCTTCGACGTCGGTCACGACTTCCGTGTGCGTTCCTTTGACTGCTTCAGCAGATGCGGCGTAGGTAAGCGATACCGTAAGTGTCTCTTCGACGAGTGTCTCTTCGTGAGTTTTGACCGCTTCTAAAAGTTTGCCTTCGACGAACAACGACAGCTCGATTCGAGCGTCGAGTTTCAGGTCGGCGTTTTTGCGGGCTTGTTGAATCTTACGCATCACTTCGCGCGAAAGCCCTTCGAGGATCTGATCCTCTTCGAGGGTCGGATCGACTTCGATCGAAACCTGTTGATGCGCGAGCAGATTCGGGTTGTCGCCCTTGGACGAGCGTCGGATTTCGACGTCCGACATTGAGATGGTTTCGCCCTCGAGGGTGAGCTGATCGCCGTTTTCGAGATTTTCGATGTCGTTTAAGGATAACTGCGCGATCTTGGCGGCAACGGCTTTCATCTTCGGCCCCACACGTTTTCCCAGCACCGGAAAATTCGCCTTGGCGCTGACCTGAACGTAATCGGCTTCGTTCGTGAGGTACTCGAACTTGCGGATATTGAGCTCATCCTGAAAGTAGGGCTCAAGCTTTTTCAACTCATTGAGCGCCGTCCGGTCGCGATAGATGATCTTCATCGTTTTGAGCGGAATCTTGGCCTTGATCTTGATTTTCTCGCGAAGGTTTCGTCCCATCATCACCATCGTGTCCATGCGGGCCACCGCGCTTTCCAGCTCGGGGTGGATGAGTTTCGCGTTGGCTTCGGGGAAGGTTTCGAGGTGCACACTTTCGTGCGCACCGGCGGTTGCCCGTGCGAGGTTGCGATAGATTTCTTCCGACAAAAACGGCGCGAACGGCGCCATCAGTTTAGAGAGAGTCATCAACACGTAATAAAGCGTCTCGTAAGCGTAGCGCTTGTCTTCCGGCATTTGACCTTCGCGGCCTTCTTTCCAGAAGTGCGGTCGGTTGAAACGGATGTAAGTGTTCGTCAGCGCTTCGATGAAGTTCAACAGCTCGGGCACCACCGTATAAAGGCGATAGGCCGCCATCTCGGTATTCGTGTGGCGGATGAGCGAATGGAGGCGCGAGAGGATCCATTGATCGAGTAGGTTCGTGCTTTTCTCGTAATCGTGCTTTGGAGCAAAGCCGTCAATCGAGGCGTAGTTTGTAAAGAACGAATAGGCATTCCACCAGCGAAGCGAAATGCGGCGGACGATTTCTCGCACACCCTTATCCGAAAATTTCAGTTCTTCGGCCTTCACCGCAGGCGAGTCGATCATGTACAGGCGGATCGCGTCCGCCCCGTGTTCATCGAGCAATTTCGACGGATCGGGGAAGTTGCGGAGCGACTTCGACATTTTCTTTCCGTCTTCGGCCAAGATCAGGCCATTGACGACGACGTTCTTAAACGGAGCCTTACCGAACAGCCCGGTTCCGATCACCATGAGGGTGTAAAACCAGCCCCGGGTTTGATCGAGGCCTTCGGCGATGAAGTCGGCCGGAAAGTTCTTTTCAAAATCTTCGACGTGCGTGAACGGATATCCCCATTGTGCGTACGGCATCGAGCCCGATTCGAACCAACAGTCGAGGACGTCGCCGATATTTTTAAGCGGCGATTTTCCGGTCGGGGAGGGGATTTCGATTTGATCGACGAATTCCTTGTGCAGATCCGTCACCTTCTGGCCCGAAAGCTTTTCCAGCTCTTCGCGCGATCCGACACAAATGATTTCGCCTTCTTTATTTTTCCAGATCGGCAGGGGCGTTCCCCAAAAACGGCTGCGCGAGACGGCCCAGTCGCGCGCGTTTTCTAACCAGTTTCCGAACCGTCCGTCGCGCAAGGTCTCGGGGACCCAATGCGTGGTCTGGTTCGCGGCGACGAGCTCGCTTTTGATTTTTTCGACGGCGACGTACCAAGACGAAACTGCGCGATAAATCAGCGGCGTGCCCGAGCGATAACAAAATGGATACGAGTGGACGATGGTGTCTTGTTTGTACAATCTCGCTGCGCTTTTTAGAGAGGCAATGATGTCCTTGTCGGCTTCCTTTACCTTTTTGCCCTGAAAGTCAGGAACAGCGGCGGTGAACAATCCGTCGTCGTCGACGGGATTGACGAGCGGAACGCCCGATTTTTTGCAGGCGAAAAAATCTTCTTCACCGTAGGCGGGCGCCATGTGCACGATGCCCGTTCCCGAATCGGTCGTCACGTGGTCGGCTGCGATCACACGGAAGGCACCCAAATCGCGTTGTTTCACGAAGTACTGAAACAGGGGGTGATACTCAAGCCCGAGCAGGTCTGCGCCTTTCAGGGTTTTCAGGATTTCGAAATCTTCGGCAGGCTTTTTGGAGTACGAGCTTAATAATTTTTCACCTAAAATCAGGTATTTTCCGGTCGCAGCCTCTTTGACGAGCACATAATCGATGTCGACGCCGACGGCGAGGGCCATGTTTGACGGAAGGGTCCACGGCGTGGTCGTCCAGGCCAGGATCGCGATCGGGGCTTGAAGATTCAATCCGAGTTTTTGATTCAGCTCTTCGAACGCGGTTTCGACGAGCGGAAAAGTCACGGTGATGGCCGGGTCTTGTACCTCGCGGTAATCGAGGCTCGCTTCCATGTTTGACAATCCGGTCGAGATCCCGGTCGAATACGGAACAACCTTCAGGCCTTCGTAGATGAGGCCTTTTTGGTAAAGTTGTTGGAATACCCACCAAACGCTTTGCATGAAGTTCACGTCCATCGTGAAGTAGGCGTGATCCATGTCGACCCAGCGGCCGATGCGTTTGACGGTTTTTTTCCAGTCGCTCGAATAACGGTCGACGATGCTTCGGCATTCGGCATTGTATTTGTCGACGCCGTACTCGATCGTGTCTTGGCGTGAGTGCAGGTTCAGTTTCTTGTTGATCTCAAATTCGACGGGAACGCCATGGCAGTCCCAGCCGAAGCGGCGCTGAACGCGATAGCCTTTCATCGTCCAGTAGCGAGGCACGATGTCTTTCAAAGTTCCGGCCAGCAAGTGTCCGTAGTGAGGCAGCCCCGTCGCAAACGGAGGGCCGTCGTAAAAGCTGTAAGGCTTGGCGTGTTCTTTTCCTTGAAGGCTCTTTTCAAAAATTCGGTTTTGCTCCCAGAAAGTGAGGGTCTGTTCTTCGAGCTTCGGGAAGTTCACGTCGGGTTTGACCGGCGAAAAAGTCTGCGATGTCATAGGCATTCAGCCTAACGCAAAATAAAGGTCGGGGCCACCTTTTTGTAGCGCATGCGCGTTAAAATCAAAACACGAATTTACCGGTGATCTTTTGCCTGGGGCGAGGTTTGGGCTTAAAAAACGCGAAGTATTCGCGGAGGAAATCCAGATAATCTTCCAATAAAAGAACAGGCAAATTCAATTTTTCGGAATAACGTGCGTTTTCGATCATTCCCCGGCTGATTGGGCGTCGTGCAATGAGAAAATCAATCTCGGCTTTGCCGGTCAGTTGCAAAACATCCTCGGATTGGTGAAAAATTTGGAATCCATTTTTTAAAAAATAATCCAATACCAGCGGAGTGAATTCCTCCGGGATCAACCAATCCACGTCTTGAGTGGCGCGTCCGTAATCGTATTCGGATAAAGCAAGGCCGCCGATGAGCGCGTGAGGCACATTCAGATTCGAGAGCGCTTGATGTGACCAAATCAGAGAACCAACCACTTCCATCATTTAGATTCTAACACAAACGACCGCCAGCGCCCGAGTAAAACCTTCAAGAATGAGCCTGTTTTCTGCAGAATCCTGACTTGACTCTATGCGTAGCCTTCGCTAAAAACGCGTTCATGAAAAGCACAATGATGATTTTGATGGTGGGTTTGTTACTTGCGTCACTTACAGCGGATGCTCACGCATTCAGCGCTCACGCGGAATTCGAGTGCAAGGATCGCGTGAATGCGGTCTTTCTAGGAAAGTACCAAGCCATCGCGTACTCTGAGTTTTCAAAAAGCGTTCCGATGCAGGTGATGTTGAAAAAAGCGAAAACCGCTTACCTCGATTCGTTTTTGGAAGTTGAAGAAGGTGAGACCCTCGGTTTCGAAGGCGCAGGCCGGATGATTCTCAGGAACGGTGTCACGGGTTATGTCGTTCAGATCGGTACTGGCGCGGATGAAGCCAATGCCAGCTTCGTTTTCGACGCTCTCGGAAAGCTGCTCTACGGACGCCTCGATAACGAATCGCCCGATTACGTCTGGACTTGCGAAAAGTAGCCTAAGAGTCGTACCCTAAAGGTAACACATCGGATGTACCAGGAGGGTATTTGTGGCTAAAAAAGGCTTAAGCATCGAGCTCGGCACCATCGTCGTTACCGCATTCGCGATTTTCTTGTGGGTGTCGATTTTCACCTATCATTCGCAGGATCCCTCGTTTTTCACGCAATCCACCGAAGCGGTGATGAATTCTTGCGGGCAGGTCGGGGCTTATCTCTCGTCGATTTTTCTGCAATTCTTCGGTCTTGCGGCCTTTCTGATCCCGATGGGGTTTCTCTTTGTCGCCTCCCATTTGCACTCGAAAGACGGGCTGGCGCGGTCGTTTTCATCGTTGGCGGGAATCAGCGTTAGCGTCATTGCTTTGACGGTTTTTTTGTCGATTCATTGGCAGACTTGGCATTGGTCGCAAAGTGAGTTTTTAACAGGCGGAATTTTCGGCGCATGGCTTTCGGTTCCGATGGTGCACTTCATGAATCGGGTCGGGGCCTCGATCCTTTCGCTGGCGATTTTTTTAAGCGCGCTCGTGATTTCGACCCCCGTCGGAGTCGCGCAGTTTTTGTCCGGCCTGATTCGTGCGATCGGAATTCTGACTTATCGTTTTGGACGCCTGGGGCTGACTTATTTCGCCTATTACTCGGCGATCGGTCTGAATAAGCTCGCTCAGTTCGTGGGCATGCAGGCTCGGAAAAGTTTCGATCAGATCCGCGATCGCGCTGAAGCCTATCGTCTGGCGCGAATCGAAGCCAAGGCGGCGCTTGTTCACGAGGTCACGCCCGTGGTGAAAGCGGCGGGAACGACCGAAGCTGCGTTGATCGCAAACGACATCGCCGCGAATGCGCCGGCCGGGGCAACGGTCGAAGACGCGTCTACGGTCGAAGAAACACCTGAAGCAGCGGCTGAGCCTGAAGAGATCGAAAAAACCGTGATCTCGGTCGCCGAGCTTCGCAAGCAATCCGACTTCTTCACAGCAGGCCCGGTGATCGAGAAGGCCAAGTCGGTCGAAAACGAAAACTCGCGTCCTAAATTCAAATTCGACAAAAAACGCGGTAAATGGAAACTTCCGATTATCGATTTTTTAAGAAAAGCCGCTCGCGTGGAAACCGCGATCGATCGCGAACGCCTGACCGATCGCGCGCACATTCTGACCGATAAATTAGCCGAGTTCGGCATCGACGGCGAGGTCACGGCCATGAGAGTCGGTCCGGTGATCACGCTTTATGAATTCAAACCCGGTCCCGGCATCAAGGTCTCGCGGATCGCGGGATTGGTCGAGGATCTTTCGATGGCACTTTCGTCGAAGTCGGTGCGGATTCTGGCGCCGCTGCCGGGCAAGTCGGTGGTGGGGATCGAGATTCCGTCCGAAACGCGCGAACCCGTTTTCTTGCGCGAGTTTTTGCAGACCGGCGAATTTCAAAATCCCAAGTATCAAATTCCGACCGTGATGGGGAAAGACATCTCAGGCCAAGCCATCTTCGCCGATTTGGCGAAGATGCCGCATTTGCTGGTTTCAGGTCAGACCGGTTCCGGAAAATCGGTGTTCATGAACGGACTCATCGGCTCGTTGCTTTATCGCTTCACGCCGGACGAGATGCGATTGATCCTGGTCGATCCGAAGTTCATCGAGTTCAGCTTTTATCACGACATTCCGCATTTGCTTCTTCCGGTCGTGGACGATTCGAAAAACGCATCGAGCGCGCTCAAGTGGGCGGTTCGCGAGATGGAGCGTCGCTATCGGATTCTGGAAGCGGCGGGTGTGCGGAACCTTCAAAGCTACAACGAAAAAGTCGAATCGATCGGCGCCGAGACCATGGCCGATATTCTTCAGGCCGAGCAACAGAGCCAGGAAGAATCGGGTGTGCGCATGACCGGCGGCGATTGGATCGAAGCATTCGATAAAGACGAGGCCGGGTCTCCGGTGATCGGAAAAATTCCGTACATCGTGATCATCATCGACGAGTTGGCCGATTTGATGATGACGGTGAAGAAAGACGTCGAAGGTTCGATCGCGCGGATCGCGCAGAAGGCGCGTGCGGCAGGCATTCACCTCGTGATCGCGACCCAACGTCCGTCGACCGACGTCATCACCGGGCTCATCAAGGCGAACATGCCGACCCGGGTATCGTTCTCGCTTTCAAGTCAGATCGATTCACGCACGATTCTCGATCGTCCGGGCGCCGAGCGTTTGCTCGGCCAAGGCGATATGCTGTTTATTCCGCCGGGATCGAACGAACCGATCCGCTTGCAAGGCGCTTTCATCGACGACAACGAGCTGACCAAGATCACCGATTTTTTGCGCGAGCAGGGTAAGCCTCAGTACCGCAACGAGATTCTGATCGATCCGGAAGAAGCGGCCATGAACGACGAAGGCGGAGAAGATTTGGATCCGCTCTTCGATCAAGCACTCGATATCGTGCGCTCCTCGAAAAGTGCATCCGCAAGCTTTTTGCAACGTCGATTGCAGATCGGTTATAACCGTGCGGCTCGTCTGATCGAAACGATGGAATCCAAAGGTATCGTCGGTCCGGCCGACGGTGCACGTCCGAGGGAAGTTCTGATTCCGTGAAGGCTTTTTCGTGCTTCGCGATTTTATTACTGCTCGGGCTTCGGGCGATCCCCGTCTCGGCACAAGAACCGACGGTGACCCCCGAGCCGACGACGACCGAAGACGATCCTTCGGGCGGCGGTTATGAAATCGATTACGAAGAAGAGCCGGATACGACGACGCAAACCCCGTCGCCGACTGCAACTCCGATTCGGCGGCCCCGAGATCCTTCGAATCCGGCCGTGCAGGGGACTCACTCCAGCCATCACTTCGCGCCGATGATGAAATCCGAGACCAAGAGCGTGTACAAGAAAAACGGAAAGACCCTTGATGTGGACACGGATTAATCAGCCTTTTTCACTTCCGGCCGAAGTGCGTTCGGTGCTGACGACCTTGTTTGACGAAGGGTTCGAGGCCTATCTCGTCGGCGGCAGCGTGCGGGATTGGATTCGTGGGCAAAGCATCAAAGATTATGACATCGCCACGAGCGCGACCCCCGAAGTGGTAGAGAAGCTTTTCCCGAAGGTGATCGAAGTCGGGCGCTCGTTCGGAGTGATGAAAGTGATCGAATCCGGCCGCGAGATCGAAGTCGCCACCTTTCGTAGTGAATCCGATTACCGCGATCATCGGCATCCGTCGAAGGTATCCTTCAGCAACGTTCAAGCCGATGCTTCCCGCAGGGACTTCACCGTGAATGCGCTTTATTACGACATCAAATCGAGCCAAGTCCTGGACCTGTTCGGCGGGCTCGATGACTTGAAAAACAAAATCGTTCGGGCGATCGGAAAGCCCGAAGAGCGATTCGACGAAGACGCGTTGAGGCTGATGCGCGCGATTCGGTTTGCGGCCCGTTTCGGATTCACCATCGAAGCGGCGACTCGCGATGCGATCGCGAAATCAGCGGCGTTGATTCGCCAAGTGAGTATCGAACGCGTGCGCGACGAGCTGGAGCGGATGTTGACCGCACCTTCTTGCAAGCAGGCCTTTCTGGAGCTCGATGCCTTGGGCTTGCTCGAAAACGTGCTGCCCGAAATCGCGGTGGGCAAACTCGAACAGAAAAAGGTATGGGATCAAACCCTACGCGTTCTTTCGAATCTCGCGAATGATCCGAAGGCCGAGCCGATCGCGTTTTATTGGGCGTTGATTTACCTGCCGACGTTTCGCCTGCATCCGATCGAAAAGCGTGAGATCGAAGCGAAGAAGGTGGCTGCCCGTCTTAAGCTTTCGAACGAGTCGGCCGAACAGATGGCCTACCTCGTGCGTGAAACACCGAAGTTCAGGGATGCGTTTTCGATGCGCGAGGCGACCCTGTTTCGTTGGATGAGCGAAGCCCATTTCGAGTTGTTGATGCGGTTTCATGAACTCGACGCAATTTCTTACGATGGGAATCTGGCCGGTCTGGAATTCGTCAAAACGATTTACCCTGACGCGAAACGCCGGTTTTATGCGAAACCCTTGATCACAGGCGACGATTTGGTGCGCTTGGGGATGAGCCCCGGACGGCAGTTCACCGAAATCCTTCGCACGGTCGAGGATCTGGCGCTAGAAGGAAAACTCACCGATTCCGAGCAGGCGTTGGAGTACGTGCTGAAGCACTTCGTGCGTTAACAGCCCCAACGAACCAGCGTCGCACCCCAAGTGAATCCACCGCCGAAGGCAGCGAGCAAAACGAGATCGCCTTTTTTCATTTTATCCTGCCACTCCCACAAACAGATCGGAAGCGTTCCGCCCGTCGTGTTGCCGTAGCGTTGAATGTTGATCATCACTTTTTCGGGCGGAAGCGCAAGGCGTTCGGCCGTCGCTTGAATAATCCGCAGATTCGCCTGATGGGGGACAAGCCATTGAATATCGTCGCCGGTGAGGTTGTTCTTTTTCAGAATCTCGGCACTGATGTCGGCCATGCCCTTGACCGCATGCTTGAACACGGCAGCCCCTTCTTGTTTGACGTAATGGCCACGGTCTTGAACGGTTTCGAACGAGGCCGGAAGGACCGATCCGCCGGCCGGGGTGAAGAGGTGCTTTCTTCCGGAACCGTCGCTGCGAAGAATGCTGTCGAGTACGCCGAAGCCTTCGGTGTTGGGTTCGAGTAAGACGGCTCCCGCTCCGTCGCCGAAAATAATACAGGTATTGCGATCTTGATAATCAATAATGGAACTCATCTTGTCGGCGCCGACGACGACGACTTTGCGGTAACGTCCGCTTTCGATGAGGGATGCGCCCGTCGTGATTCCGTAGATGAAGGCCGAGCAGGCGGCTGAAAGGTCAAAGCCCCACGCGTTCTTCGCGCCGATCTTGTCGCACACGACATTCGCAGTGGAGGGAAAGGGGTAATCGCCGCTGATCGTGCCCACGATCATGCAGTCGATTTCGGACGGATCGATTCCGCGTTTTTGACAAAGTTCTTTGACAGCGGCGGCGATCATGTCGGACGTCGCGCCGTCTTTCAAGATCCGGCGTTCTTCGATCCCGGTGCGGGTCCGAATCCATTCGTCTGTCGTGTCGACCATCTTTTCGAGTTCATGGTTGGTGAGGCGATATTCGGGCAAATAGGCTCCGACCGCCGTGATCGCTGCGGTGATTTTTTTCATGATGAAGAAAGCCTAACATGGCCGTCTAAAATTGACAGCCGAGATCGAGTGAAACCGTAGTGTCTTGAGTTTGATGCCCGAAAGTTCGCAAAAACCCATGGTAGAGCATGGGTTGAAACCACCAGTCGCTGTCGCTTCCGAAGGAAAGCTGAAGCCCTCCATGGAATTCATAATACTGAGGATCGTCTTTGAAAACGATCGGGGTAGCATTCCCCGCCAAGGTCTGCGTGCCTTTCAGCGTCAGAGTGGTGTAGGTCCCCCCGAAGAGGATCAAAAATCCTTTGGAGGGGCGATAGCCCATCAGGCCGCCGCCCTGGTAAACGGTACTGCTGTCGCGCTTGAGGGTTCCGTCTTGATTCGTAAGCGGATCGTACGAAGTTTCAGTCTGCCTGGAACTTCCGCCCAGGCCGGCGAGTAAGGAAAACGAAAAATTACCGGCATCGGCTTGGCTTTTCGGTTTTCCGAGAAGCTGCCATTTCGCGAAAACGATCGACGGCATCCAAAAATCAGCGGTGAAGCCGACGTCCAACGAATCGAAAAGACCGTAAGAAAAAAGACCGCCGATGTTTCCGAAAGTCTGGACGTCATGCGTGCTGGAGTTTGCCGAAACAGTCGCGATATCGGGGGTGATCGTCACTCGCTCGGCTTGATGATAGCCCCCCATCAGGATGGCGTGTGACTGGCCCGAGGCTTCCGGCGACATCAGACGAGCCGTGGGAATCTTATAAGTCGAGGAGCAGGCGGTGAGGAGAATCATTAAGGGGATGCGAAGTGATTTCATCTTTATCTAGAATGCCTGGGACAAAACTTCCTCGTCAATATACCCAAAGGGTGGGGCCGACCTTTAAATTGTTAAGAAAAATTAAAAATTTAAGTGAATTCTGACAGCTGCCGATGTATTATTGACGGATCGTCCTTCATTTTCGATCCGGGGTTTTAAGGAAGTTTCATGAAATCGCTGTTCGGAATGATGGTTTTGCTTCTGGTTTGGACTTCGAATGCGCAGTCGGAGGTTCTGACCCAGTCCTCGACCCTGCTCGGAAAAAAACTGACCGTCACCCAAACCTCGGATGCCACAAGCGATCAACGCGGAGTCACGACTCAAACCCAGATTCAATTTTTAGGAAAAGCGCGCTCGTTGATGGAAGCTTCAGTCGAGGCGATTCCGCCCGCGCAGGAAGGCGAGGCGATCCCGCCCGCGACGGATACCACCTCAACGACCGATGGCGCCGCGACCGACGGAGCGACTCCCGGAATCCCGCTCGCGCAAACCGATCTTTACATCGGCGGCGTGCGTGTGTGGAACGGAACGCTTTCGTTTCAAAAAGGCGGACTCGTGTATTCCGGCGGCGTTCCCTTTACGCAAGTGCCGTTTCCGATTTTCGCTTATCCCCTGGGACCGCTCGTGTTGCAGGTCGATGCCGGGATCGAGTTTGAAGGCATGGCGCAGGCGAGTTTGCTTCCTGGAATTTCGATTCCGATTCAAGATATGACGATCGATGCGAGCTTACAGGCTGATCTCACGGCTGCGGGTTATGTCGAAGGTTATGCAAAGTTACTTTTCGTTCGCGCCGGAGTCGGCGGCCGGGTCAATTTCATCGACGGTGAAACCGGCTTGAGCGCACACGTCTATTTTACCGGGGCAGCGCCGCAGTTGGCGGGTTTCGGCAAAGTCGTGTTGTTGAGCGGCGACGTTTACGGATTTGTGGATTCTTACGGTTTATTCGGCGGCTGGAAGCGCTGGCTGTCGAAAGATTTTTTTAATTGGCCTGGCAAATGCTTTGCCTTGGGAGAGGAAACATGCGGAACTCAGTCGGGGCAATGATCATTTTACTGTCGGTGGGGCTCTGGTGCGGCGGCCGGTGGGCCAAGCATCAGGGAGGGGATGCGGGATGGACGCGCGGACCCGCGAGTGTTTCGGGTGCTTCGTCCGTCACGGTTGAGCCGATTTTGAACTCCCGCACGTCACAAACGGTCCGACGCGAGAGCTTTCATTTTAAACGTGCGGTTCATGCGAAACTGACCGATTCATCCAAAGGCCAGGCTTCCCATCGACCTTTCGCCGATCTCGATTACGAAGGAACCTTTTTTGTCGATTCCTTAAAGAACGACGGCAATAACTCAAAAGCGCGTTTGAGTTTTGATCTTTCCATTCGCGGAAAACACGTGCAATCCGACGTTCCGTTCTGGGTCACGTTTGCGAAAGACGGTGCGATTCGCCGGATCGAAACGGAATCGCCCGACGTTTCGGCAGCGAAGTCGGATGACCGTCAAGACATGATCAACGTTTTGAAGGATTTCGTCTCGATTTACGCCTTCCGCACGCGGCAAGACACGACCGGAACCTACGAGGCTCGCTGGAGCGAAACTCCCGAAAAAGTTCATTTCGAAAAAACGCGTTACCGCGACTCGAAGCTGACGTCGGTGACGATCGTGAAATCGAGTCACGACGTCGTGCTTTCGAAAACCGGAACCCTGGTTTCGATGCAAGGCATGGACCGGGTGAAGATGGCGGCCGGAACCGAAGCCATCGAGACGGATTCTTCTTACGAGCTGACTCGACAAGGAACCAGCGTCGTGAAGGCACAAGCGAAAACGGACACAAAATCATTGGTCCCGACCTCGATTCAACTCGAAATGACCCACACCGCGTTCGAAGCACCGACCTGGAGCTCTACGCAAGCCTCATTGAATCGCATTCAGTCGCTCGGCAAACCCGCACGTTTAAGTCTTTTTCATGATCTGTTGAAAACGCTCAAAAAGAATCCTGAGCATCTGAAAGATTTTCAAGATTGGGTGATGGCCGAAAAAAACGAACCGGGGATTTTAAGCTTCGGCATCGGTGTATTGGCCACGCTCGGTACTGAAGCTTCACAAAAGGCGTTGGTGAGTTGGTTTCAGGATCTTCCGGCTTCTCGCCATTCCATTCTGACCGCACTTTCGATGACTGAGGCCAAGCTGAGCGACGATTCTAAAAATTTGCTGAATCAGCTGATCGGCCAAAAGGGGCAGAATGCCGATTTAGCCTACGATGCCGCACTCGTGCTAGGCTCTGAAATCCGCAAAGATCCGTCGGGCGAAGTGGCATCGGCGGTTCGCACGCTCACGGACTTGTACCAAACCGCGAGCGCAGGACACCAAGCCTTCGAGCAAATGATTTATCTCGATGCGATGGGAAACAGCGGTTCCAGCGCATTTGTCTCCGTTGTGGAACAGAATCTCGCCTCGTCCGACGAAGCGATTCGGGCGAAAGGCGTGTATGCCGCGCGATTTATGAATACATCCGTGGCGCAGCCTTTGATTCTTCGCGGTCTGCAAGATCCTTCACCCACGGTGCGCCTCTCGGCCGTGAAAGCGGTTCTTTATCAGAGCAACGCCGCTCCTTATCTTTCGATGCTCGAAAGCTATGCTCAACAGACGAACGCGGTCGGGGTCGCAAGCAAGCAGATTTTGAGCGGGCTCAGTGCGGATTAAGGCCGACTCAGAGAGCGAGATGCAGCCTTCATTCAAAATCGCGATTGTCGGAAGCGGGCCTTCGGGTCTGATGGCGGCTACGCGCTTATCGAGAGATCCGAGGTTTGAAATCCACATTTTTGAAAAACGAAAAGGATTGGGGAGGAAGCTCCTCATCGCCGGAAGCTCTGGCCTGAATATTTCGCACGATGCCGATCCGTCCGAGTTTGCGCGTTACTATTCCGAATGGAGCCCGCGATGGAACCCTGAGTTTTGGCCGAAAATGCTTGCGAATTTTTCACCGAAGGATTGGATCGAATTTATCGAAAAAGAACTTCGGATGGAGACCTTCGTGGGAACGTCGGGGCGCTTTTTTGTCCGCGAAATGAAGGCTTCGGGCTTACTTCAACGATGGACCGAGTTTCTTCGCCAACGGGGAGTCGTTTTTCATCCCGACCACGATCTGACTGATTTTGAGGTCGACGGCGATCAGGTGCGTTTGCAATTTAACGGTAGTTTGGTTCACGACGACCCGGCGTTCACGTTCGATCAATCCGCTTTCTTTTTAGGAGGGGCGAGCTGGCTCGAAAAAGAGAGCCCCGATTGGGCCGAGCACTTCCGTCGTCGTGGAATCGAGTTGGCAGAGTTTCAACCGAGCAATGCCGGATATGAAGTGAATTGGAAAAGCGAATTTTTGAAAGAAGCCGAGGGGAAGCCACTGAAAAAGATCCTCCTCTCAAGCCCCAAGGGAAGCAAGTTAGGAGAACTCGTGGTGACTCGCTACGGGTTGGAGGGCACGCCGATTTATTTCTTCGGAGCGAAGGGCGAAATCATGCTCGATTTGAAGCCCGATCTTTCGACGGCACAAATGATCGAGAAATGTGAGGCTGTGAGAGAAAACCTCTCGCCCCTTCGGCGGGTGAAGAAGGTTCTGGGCCTCGGGGACGCCGCCTTGGCCTTGCTGTTTCACCATGCCGACCAGGCAGTGAAGAACGATTTGAAAAAATTAATCGCCGCCATCAAATCCTTTCCGCTGGAGCTCGGAGCGCCGAGACCCCTGCAAGAATCGATTTCATCCAAGGGTGGCGTTCGGTTTACCCAGTTGACGGAAGCCTTGGAACTGAGAAAATTCCCCGGCATTTACTGCGGTGGCGAGATGCTTGATTGGGATGCACCTACCGGCGGCTTTTTAATCCAGGCCAGCGTGAGTCAGGGGGCCTGGGTCGCCGAATCGATTTTATCTAATGCCGCCAAAAGCAAACGTCGGTAGATCGACTCTTGAATCGACTTCGGATGTTCCAGATCCATTCGCTTCAGTTCGTCACTCCATCGCTCATGAGATCGGGCGTCCGATGAAGGCGTCCGCGAGACCGCCAGCCGGACGAGATCGAGCGGCCCCATCGGCTCAAGGATGCCGAGTGCGAGCGCGATGTTTTCTTCGGTGGGAGTAAAATCGCTTCCGAACGGAAAGGGCGAAAAAAACGAAGCTTTGCGGGCAAACCGATGGAGGCGATCGATTCGCGCGGGAGTGTTATCGCGGGCCCAGTGAGGAATCTCATAACCGGCGTTGATTTTTCCGTTTTGTTTCGCAACCGTGAGGAGTTCTTCTTGGAATTCCGAATCGGTAATGTTCAAGAGTGCGGCGATCGTCTCGGCATCGCTCGTGTTGCGAATGTCGGCGATGCCATATTCGGTGATCACGATATCGCGCAAGTGGCGGGGAATCGTGAGCTCGCCCTGAGACCAGACGAGGTTCGAGGTCCTTTTTCCGTGTTTCGTGCGCGTGCTTCTCAGCATCAGGATAGAGCGGGCGTCGTGTAGCTCGTGCGCCATCGAGACAAAGTTATACTGTCCGCCGACACCGCTCACAACCCGTCCGTCTTCGAGCGTTTCGGAAGCAGCGCCTCCGAGCAGATTGACCGACATGCAGGTATTCATAAAGCGCGCGTTTTTGCGCTGCTTGCGAAGCAGAATCTCGTTCGGGTCGTACAGGTCGTTGATCCGTGAAATACGGCTCATGCGGAATCCGGCGTAGTCCTCGGGTGAAAGATTTTTCAGCCAATGATAAAACGGCTTGGTTCCCAAAAAGAAAGCACCATGCAGGTAGGTCGATCGCCCGGTCAACTCGTCGTGCACGGTTCGTTTCAGAATCCCGGCGTTTCGAAGATGCATGAATCCGTCGGTGATCATCTCGCTGAGGCCGTAAAGTCCGTGCTGAAACGGGCGTGTTTCGAGGCGCAATTCTGCCGGGGGTTCGGTCTTGGAATAACACTCATGCAACAAGGCCTGATACGCGTCGGGGTGCTGATGTCGAATCAGCAGCGAGTGCACGATCGCGTCGTTGAGCGACCCGATGCCGATTTGCAAGGTGCCGTCGTCTGGCACGAGCAGGCTTGCATAAAACCCGATCGCATGATCGACGGCATCGATCGGAACTCGGGGCAGTGCAAAGAGCTCGTAATCGACTTTCGGATCTTCAACGATCGCCGAAAAGAACGAAGCATCGACTTCGGCCTCGCCGCCCAAGAAAGCAAGATCGGGATGCACGACGCCGACCATGACAAAGGGCTTTTGCGCCTGATCGTAAAGATCCTTCACATCGAGGGTCAGGTCGGGATTGCACGAAAGGCTGTAGCGAACGCCCTGCGGAGTTTCTCGCTTGGCGATCAACTGAACGATGCATTGAGCGTTGCTCTCGAACACCCGACGCGCGACGTGGGTGTAGTTGATGCTCTGGTAATTCTGTTGAAGCCTGGCCGACGAAAGTGCCGAACCGGCTTGGAAGTAAAATTCATGAACGTCGACCGACGGGCTCGGATGGGTAACGTAGCGAAGGAGGGGATAGTTCTTACCCCATTGCCGCTCGCCGAAAGGCTCGAAGAACCGCCTAGCCAAATCGGGCTTCGGCGACGGTGGGGTGAGTGAAAGCGCGGTCGAGATTCGAAGCGAAAGCGACGGATCGCCTTCCACGCGTTCGACCAGTTGATTCAAAAGCAAATTGGGCTTTCCCAAACCTAAGGGAGTCGCGACGTGCATCTGTTTGCCCAGTTTTTGAATCAACCATTCAGTCGCTTTGCCGATTTCTTGAAACTCATGTGTTTTCATAAAGGCGTTTCAACCGCTCCTCATCGACCGCGATCACGAGGGTTTTGTTGTGGGTGTAGCTAACCTCGGTCTGGTTTTTGATTTTTTTGACGTGCTTTCGAAACGTGTAATCGACTTCGGTCTTGCCCCAGTCCTTGCCGCCGCTGTGAAGCAGGCAAAGCTGGGCGGCATCGAGCAAGGTATCGAGCGAGGCCGTTTTTTTCGGCGGCAGCAAAATTGCGACGTGTGCACCCGGCCGCCCCTTCACATGAAGCCATAGGTCGTTGCCTCGTGCGATCTTGAAGGTCAGCTCTAAGTTTTCGCCCGCGTTCCGACCGACCAGGATGGGAAGCCCTTCGCGCGAGGTGTATTGTTTTCCGGAGAAGCCCGAGATGCGCTTTTGCTCGCGATTCGCGGGCGCAGTCTTCGAATCGAGACCGTATATTTTTTCAAGCTCGTCGATTTTTCCTTCCATGAGCGACTGAAGCGCGGATTTTAGGGCCGTAATCTTTTCTTGAAGCGACTGAATGCGAATCGCGGTTTCTTCAAGGCGTGCACGGTTGCGCTTAGCCTGATGAAAGAACCGCTCCAGCTGTTGCTTCAGATTCAGCTTCGGATCGGCAGGAACACGGACGAGCGCGTTTTTCTCGTAATCCATCAGCTCGTAAAATCCGCCTTGGGCGACGGGCTTGGTGTAGAAATGAGTTTGAAGCAAAGCCCCGTACGCACTCCAATCAGGCTCTTTCAAACTTTGCTGGTGCTGCTCTTCTAACGAATGCTTTTTTCGCTCAAAAGATTCAAGCTGCGAGCGCAATCGCGACTCCAGCCGTTGCGCTCGCAGCGCCAGCGCCGCCGATTCGCGTGCTTTCAGCCAAAGTTCGGCATAGGTTTCAGGCGAGCGAATCCATTCCTCGCGGAAAGGAATTTTGCGAAGCTGTTCGTCTGAAAGGGTACGAGCCTGGGGGAGTGCAAATGGCGTAGGGGTAGTCCGAGTCGAGGCGATCGGCACCCCCGCTTCGAGCAGCACGGCCTCGGGCCGAATCGGAATGAGGACGAGCACTAACTCAAGTGCATGTGGAAAAGTGAAGCGCACGATCCGCTCCTGTGGAACGGACGAGAATGCATCAATGCGAAGCCCTTCGATGCGTTTGGCGAGTGCAAGATCGAACCCCGATCGCGTGGCCATGCGCGCGGGCTTCAGCGTCTTCGGCGGAAGCAGAACGATGCCGGCCTGTGAGGCCCGAACGCTGAAGTAAAACTGAGCCGAGCGTGTGGATGAAGAAAGATCGAGCACCCATTCATTTTTGAAGTATCCCTCGGGATGGGCTGGCGCTTCGGGCACGAACACCCGATCGACTCGAAGCCCTTGGACGGAAAAAAAGGCCGTGTAACGCTCGAGTT
>Ga0164242_10000409_pt1 | contig 52702 bp, 23 predicted proteins | sample OricomgcompostMG_FD_108783 | JGI IMG/M metagenome (GOLD analysis project Ga0164242, IMG submission 108783) | Miracle-Growth compost microbial communities from Emeryville, California, USA - Original compost - Miracle growth compost (MG) ...
GCTCCAGGGTGCGAATCCCTGAGGGGTCGTTTGGCCGTGAAAGCCAGATTGCAATCACAATACCCGTCCCGTTTAAGGAAATATCTCCTTGACGTTGGTATAGATTCCGAATTGGTTGGGGGAAACATTGGCTCCATCGTAGAAGCTTTCGTGTTCCATTGGTAGGGCCGCGAGACTAGTGCCCAAGGAGGGTCTATACGACTATCTCGGCCTATCATGCCTTTGCTCTTCATGTGCAATACACGGATCGTTTCTTAACAATTAGAAGTAGTTCAACTGTATTAAGTGTGGCCACCAGGCCTAGGTCCAGTTTTGTTAGAAGAAACTGGCCGTCAGATATTGCAGTGGCGGCTGTAGAATCGTCGTGAACCCCACAAAGTACCACATAGACGCGGTAGTAATATAAGGAACGCCCTGCTCTTCGCTATTTTTCAGCCAGGAGCACTGCATGGAAGGTGGGGATGTTACTTGCAAGTACATGTTAGTGGATAAATCGGACCCGGAGTAGGGACTCTTGGCCGTTCTGTGCCCGCATAGGAGACTACCGAGGTATTTAGGAATTCCAGATATAGCTCCAGGGGCAGGCCCCGATCAACACCGCCCCCCTCCAACCAAAAGACCAGGGTTAGCGGAAGTAACAGTGTTGCAGGCCATAAACTCCTCTGGGCTACCTAGGTCTTCCACCAACTTCATTCTTCAAGTGACACGCACGACGGCATCGCCCAGTTCAACGTGTTAGCGGTAGTTCATTAATTCGGCATCCACCCCAACCACCCGCGCCTGCATCACCTCGAACTTCTCTGTCATCTGCCGGAACCCTTCCATCCGCTACCGTCTGCGTGCGCAGCATGTGTACATACCCCGTACGGTCCTCCCTCTGACTCAAGAGCACGATACAGTCGGAGTTTTCAGCGCTGGGCCATGTATTCTTGTAAAGATATAGCAAGCGAAAGCTAGAGTCGTGTAATCCTGTAGCAATACAGGCCCGGCGAGGTATTTAACCTGTTTTCCTATCGTGATGAAAAAGGTGGATCAGGTGATGGAAGGATTGGACAGATTTCGGTGAGCCTGGCGCCCAGAATGCACGTAGTTAGTCCCACCTCTAACATGATACAAACCTGCTAGGCACTCTACACATGCCATCATCACAGGGGTGGGTGGTGGACAAATCTTTATCACTCTAGAGGGGTTCGCCACTCCGATATTGCTGGGCGAACGGATGTCTTGTCGGAGAACGAGTGGATCAAATTTCAGCGACGCGCCCGGAGATCCAGGCTCGGCTATTACTCGCCTGTTCCGGGGGGGGTATCACCCTCATGTAGCCCACTGAGACCCACAATATCACCCTTTTCTTCACTCGCCCGTCTAGCGGCCTATCTGTGGAGGTGAGTTCCCTGTCCCTCGCATCTGTCAAGGGGCCTCGCGTATCTTTTCTTGTGCCAAGCCTAAGGCTATTACTTGCATCTGGCACCTGCTCTACCATAGAAATATCAGCCATTCTTCCACCCGGAAAAAGGAATAAGAAAAGCTTGTTGTCGATAGTACTGAATGGCAGAGGAAAATATTGTGCAACAGCGAGCCGTATAGTAGTGGGCGAGGTAACGTTTCCATTAATTATGTTCCGACAGGAGGTATAACTAGCAGAGCTTGACTTGAATTTGCTTATGTGACTACCCCCGAACAAATACAAGCTAACGAGTTTCCCAATACCAACTCCGACGTCATATATACGAAGTTGTTTATCCTCGGATGGTAAATCCTTGCTTCTGATGATGAAGGCGGCTTATCTGCGAGGATATCCGCGGGGCCCACTGACAGATAGTGATCTTGGTCTAGAGGGTGTAGGAATCACACCCCCGTCCCCACACTCTTAGGGGTGTGGATGCTGCATAGGTATGGTGTTGAATTAACTAGTTGCCCATCTCTAGATCGATCATAGCTCCTCCGGCACTCCATGTATACGTATCCCGGCATAAGAACGGCCGCGGCTAAATCATGAGGAGAGAGATATGAATGCGAGTGCGTTAGTGATAAGAGGCGGGCTGTCTTTCATCGTCGAAGTAGATTAACGGGAGAGTCGGAGAGATGTGTTGGTCGCGGAAACATTACCCGGTTAGGGCTGAGCGGGATGAATGGAGGTGCGACAACGAAGGCGAGATATCAGGCCCCGCTCATGGCCAAAGTGACTCGTACATAAACAGCCAGTCGTCCCAGTACCTCCTGTAATTACCCACTAGCCAGCTTCTCCCATCGCCTTCCCGTCCAATCTTCCACGGCCGCGTATATAAGCCATCGATCTGCAAGTGTCGCTTTAGGGCGACGTTCATGCTGAAGGAGCTGGGGCTTACACCTAGGAAGTAGTCGCCTCCGAGTAAAACCAGATAATCCACGAGCGCTTGTTGATCCCAGCTGAGATCTTGGAGCGCCTTCAAGTCCTTGGGGTAGTCTTTCAGGAGGTCGTGTTTCGTGATGACTTGCATCTGGTATTGAGAACTTGCTTCCGCTGTGAATTTGGATGCTTCCGTCTCGTTTCCGGTGGCAAGGTATCCCGCCTTGAAACCACGGTGCGAGGATTCACGCAGGTACGCTGCAGTCTGGTCGGTGAAATTCGGCCATCCCCCGAGCGCGTCGCTCTCAGTCCTGAGGTGGAATCCAACAAACCGAGCTTGGCCGCCACTGTCCTTGGACTGCCCTGAAGCCGCAGCAAACTTTTGCATCGCAGAGTTTGCCGTCCTTCCAAGATCGAGTATGTCGTCTCGAAATTTCAAAAGTCCCCCATAAGTAGCCACAAACTCCGGCCCGTCGCGGTATACTGGCCAATCCCACTGTACCCCCCAGGTAAGCCGGATCGTGCGAGGGTGGTTGTGGCTGACAGCTGGCAGCTTGAACTTTGTTGAACCTTCTGAGAGCCATTCATGAAAGCGAGTGCCGAAGAGATCGGCGTGGCGGTTGAGATCCTTTTGGTCGCATCCGCCTCTAAGGCCAAATTTTCGAGGAGTGATCATCTGGTGTTGTGGCGGCCCTTTGAGGTTGGGGATATCCTCGGTTTTATTGTATATAGTGATTTCCGGGCAATGGGTTGTAAGACCCGCTCGGAAATGATCCTCATTGAAGAAGTAATCGAACTCCCTGTACTCCTTCATCAAAGCGGACAAGTTCTCCACCGATCGAGTTCGGATTTGAGGCATAACCAAGCCAGTGGCGCCCGCCTCAATAGCATATCGGACGCAAGTTAGGATAAAGTTGCGGATGTTGCCAATGCCACCTGAGTTGTTGTCGCAGACGAAGACAAGGCCCGACGTCCAGGACGTCTCTTGGCAAACCCGTGCCAACGGCCAGCCGATGAAAGGTGCCTCTGGGCTGGAGAGGTCGATGCTCCGGTGGGCAAGCGGCCCGCGCATGATGTCAGCATTGCACTGGTCGAAGAGACACATTCGTGGCAGCCGACAGCTCCATATTGTGGCCAAGCTGATAAGGCAGACCGTAAGAAGCACGCTTCGCTGCCGAGCCATGGCTAGCGGGACGGATTGCAATTGAATGCGGCCCATACCTTGAGATAATCCACGATCAAGCGGTGGGAAGGCGTATTTGTCTTCGAACACGCACCGGGTTTAGGATCGCGCCAAGTGTCACATCCGATCGCGGATAAATTGCCCAGACAAGTCGGGAGACGGAGCCATGGCTCCGTCTCCGGGGTAGCGAGCCAGGGTTCGGCCCCACGGTCACGGGAACCCACTCGAGAGACACTCGACCTAAATGGCCGAAGATCGAAGCAAGTAATTGCCCTGGGGTCGCAGCTGCGGGACGGTGCGCAATATCTCACTTGCCGAGAGGAGGTGTCTCAAGGCGCCTGGGTAGTTCTCATGGGGTTCTAGAAGGCTTGCCGTTAAGTATCGAGCCTAAAGCACATCCCCTATAACAGCTGATATCTATTTTACTATTCTTTCCACTTGCTCACTTGGCTGTCATGACGCGTATTCCTGCCTCTATGGCTCTTGTAATACGAGTGCGAGGGCTGTACCGAGCCGGCGCTTCGGAGCCTTCGTTGTCCCCACATTTGCCGAGGTGGGTCCGTCGACCAAGGTTTTGCGGGGGCGAACGGCCTGAGGCCCGAAAAGATATCCAGGAAGCCGTCTATCCTGAACGATCAATAATCAAGGGGAGGTGTCTAGGTAAGTGGGTAAAGTAGGTAGGTAGGTAAGTCAAAGCAGCTTGGAAAACCCGGTATACGTTTGGGACGCCCGAAAATCCTTACTGCCGTTTCAACAGTACCGTCCCATCTAGACCAACCTTTATTACTCCGGCGGAGGTGTACGAGCCGCATTGTTAAACTCCTAAAACGGATGTGCTGTCAAACATTTGTGAGGGCGAAATAATTGCCCAGCTCACGGGGTGAAATTGAAATCGGTCAAGGATGAATGTACGCAGCAGTTGGAGATTTTGATGCTGGCGCGGCCTTATCAGCTTATCGTGATTATCGTGGAATTTGGCGGGGCGGATGCCAAGCATTACCCCACCAAAAAGTTCGTGCAAAATTTTGGATCACACATCAGAATCACCGCGACTTCCAACACACCAAGGAGATACCTAATAGCTTAACCGCCAGCTCCGTTTGGACTACCAGTCACGATGTCGAAGCGCGTGGCAGACACAGAGAGCGGCGGTGGCCCGCTCAAGGGCGGCGGGCGACCCGAGGCTATGGATATTGACGACAAGCCCCAACTAGACATGGGCGAGTTTGAAGACGAATTCGAGGACGAGTTCGAGAGCGAGGACGAGATTTTCGAGGCTGGTGTCGATGGGAGGCCGGACGCCGAGCGCGAGGCAGAAGAAAGAGCTGGTAAGACCCTCCTCTCGCCGTGCTATGTGGTCTTTTCTGACGGCGCATGATACGATCTAGATGGCGCAATGGAGGTTGACAGCGGCCCTGGAACCTTTATTGTTGGGCGCACAAAGCTCGAACCCGGCCAGACACTGGCACCGGACCCAAGTACCTACGAAATGCTACACAACTTGAGCACACCGTGGCCCTGCCTTTCCTTCGATATCGTCAAGGACAACCTCGGCGACAGTCGCAAAGTCTACCCTGCAACTATGTACACGGTTGCTGGTACACAAGCGGAGGGGAGAAAGGCGGACGAGAACCAACTGATGATTATGAAGTTCAGCGGATTGAGCCGCATGGAGCGCGAGGACGGAGAAGACTCGAGCGACGATGATGACGACGACGAGGATGCCGACCCGGTTCTTGAATCTAAGTCGATACCCCTCAACTCCACCACAAACCGGATCCGGGCACACCATGTGCCTTCCCAAGACCCTTCGAAGGTCAGTACCACCCTCACAGCAACGATGACCGAGTCTACAAATGTCTATATTCACGACATCACCCCGCACCTCGCGTCGTTCGACACTCCAGGGACAGTCATCACCCCTCAGCAGAATAAGCCCGTATCTACAATCCGGGCACACAAGACGGAAGGTTATGCCGTGGACTGGTCACCTCTTCACCCGGCTGGAAAGCTACTCACCGGAGATAATGACGGCCTGATATACGCGACTACGCGAACCGATGGTGGCGGCTGGGTAACGGACACGCGTCCATTCCAAGGTCACACGAACAGCGTTGAGGATCTGCAATGGAGTCCGTCAGAGGCATCGGTTTTCGCATCTGCATCAAGCGACGGCACTGTCAGGGTGTGGGATGTGCGTAGCAAGAGCCGAAAACCCGCGTTGACGATGCAGATTAGCGACACCGACGTCAATGTCATCTCGTGGTCGCGAAAGACTACACACCTGCTTGCCTCGGGGGCCGACGACGGCGAGTGGGCAGTCTGGGACCTCCGGCAGTGGAAGCCTAGCTCGTCCTCGACGCCGGAGAAGCCCACGCCAATTGCCAACTTCAACTACCACAAGGAACAGATCACGAGCATTGAGTGGCACCCGACGGACGACAGCATCATGGCCGTGGCCGCTGGCGATAATACCGTCACGCTGTGGGATCTGGCAGTGGAGCTGGACGACGAGGAGAGCAAGGACACCGCAGGGGTCCAGGACGTGCCGCCCCAGCTTTTGTTCGTCCATTACCAGAAAATGGTGAAGGAGTTGCACTGGCATCCTCAAATACCCGGTTCGTTGGTGGCTACGGGGGATGAGTTCAGCGTCTTCCGGACGATCAGCGTTTAATCGTATGGCACGAGAGGCATGTTTGGGATGGCGTTTTAGGGCCCGGAGGGGTGAAGGGCATGGGCCTTAGATATCACTGGCTTTTGATATCGAAAGATGGAGCGGGGGCGGTTACACGGCTCTCGGATGTCATTTCTACGGACAAACTAGAGGGCATTCCCGACTAAGGACACCTCTGGTGGCTACCTACTGACTATCTGTCCGGACCCTTTCTATAGGCGAGACTTATGATGCAAGACTACACTTTCAGCTCTAGGCCTTGACCTGCAATTTGTCATTTTGCGTAGGGTTGTATGACCAGAGGTTGAACACTATTCGACCAAGTCCATGCAGGAATGACCGTCTCACAGATCAGCAGTTGATCCTCCGTAGGAGTGTATCTATCCCCACCTGGTCAGCTGTCTTTCTCAACACCAGAAAGTAAAAAGCCGTTATAAACTCCTGTGAACTTACCGTCTGGTCGAAGCACCCCGCGGGTGTCTCGTACAAATACGCTCCTGTGTTAATAAACAGTTCCTGCCGATCGCAGACTAGCCAGGCGGCAACGTTGGGGCGGTTGATGTCGGCCACGGTCCATGTTAGTGTGTCGCCCTGGAAAGCGAACGCACCATACGCGTTTTCCGTCGCGTTGAACCACGTCTGCAACTTGCGTTGCGTCTTGTCTACTGGGTTCTCTACATTCATGTACAACGGCGCGGCGTCGCCCCGGTTGTAAACGACTTGCCCGTCTGCCACCTTGAATTGCCCGGCTGACACGTGCGAATCTAGGTAGGCGGAGCCTGGCGTCCCCGTTGGCTTGGCTTGCAGGTAGCTATGGAAGTTGGGCGACGCCACGGCTCGAACCCAGTACCACCCGTCTTGAAGTGTTGTCGGTACGCTCCCACCCCCACCACCATCAACGGGTGGTGTCGTCGTGGCCGGCGTCGTCGTTACCTCTCCAGCCGACGTGGGATGCGAGCCGGTGGTAGTTGTTGCGGTTGGTGCGGTCGTAATTGCCTCTGAAGAGGAGGAGGTTGGCCCTCCGGCCCCAGGATAGCACTGGTAATAGTATTCGCTGGTCTCCTGGTTAGGACATTGTTGCAAACCTTCGGGGTTGCACCATACTTTAAGATCGTGCAGGAATAACCAGCACCACAAGCACTTGGCCCCGTAAACCCAATACCGCCGCCTAGTTGCCGACCGGCATTAGTTATTAATGTCCGTCACTTTGGAGGGTTATCAACTTACATTGCCCATATGGATCCGCAGTTGCTTGCGCGGTAACCACAACAGCCAGGTACGGCACGACAAGCATGGCTTGGTGCAGCATTTTGTCGTCACTCGCTGTAATAATTATCCTAGGATTTGGTGAAGGGCTTGGGACCGGTCCCATGAGGCATTCAGGGGAATCTTGGCGTATCTATATAGGTACTTTACCAAAAGCATGTGTAGCTAGTTGCCCCTGGTCTTGAGGCTTCATGCTACCTGGGACCCGCCGCCCTGTGGATTCGCCGATTTCCAGCCCCCGAGACGACCGAAGAGGTTAAGCTACCCGGGATGTAGACAGCTTCGTCCGGAAAGCGCAGAGAGTGTGGCCCATCAAGATCTTGGCTGTGGCCAATTTACGGAACGATGTTACATCCAGTGGAACACTTGGAAGGAATTCCGGGAACCCGGGAATCCATGGCCGTGGATCTCCCCTGCCGTCGCGGAGCGTACACTCCGCGAGCTAAATGCTGGGTTTCGCAACGCTACTAAAATTACATAAGGTATCGAGTCCCTTCCAAGAAAAGAAATAAAATTGATGGACTTAGGCCCTCTGAGTCTTCCTAGTTGATCTGAGAGACCTAACGGTGCGATATTCTCGCTAGACACCGAAGGACCCCATGACATAGACTCCGGGATAGCACTAATATTCACAGAGAGGCCGGATATTAACGACACGATGTCCTATTTCAGAATAAAATGGCGCCGATGGCTTCTCAGAATATAAATACACTACGTTAAATATGAGAGAATAGCTGGAAGTGCTTAGCTCCTGGAAAGTGATGTCTCAAGACGACCGCCGAGTCGACAGGACGGCGCAGACTGCCACTGTGGATTTGCCTCTGGTGACGACATGAGGAGAGGCTGAGTGCAACTAAACGTCACAGTTAATTAACTGAAGTCCGAAAATGAAGCTGCAGTACGATATGTCTCAGACGCTACCGTCAAGACTATAAGTTCTATGACAGGTTGAACTAGTGTTTATTATTCAGCCCAGGAAGATCTTGTCGTTCTTCAAATATTGTTAGTTTACTAATCTGGGCTACTCAGACGTGTGCAACCGCCTGTCTCAATGTTCGACATCAATGGGTTCACTTGAATGGTCCGCTGTGTTTTGTTTTTGGGCCTGACGAAGTTGTGATCGGCGCCAAGACTCGGGCATGAATCGTGCCGAGTCTGACGACCTCTCGGTGTAGCAAAACTCTCGTTGTTTTCCAATCCTTTCCTTGTCGCGACCATAATCGCCCCTATCGTGGGACGCGATATCCACAATCGCAGGCATGCCATTTCTGGCGCAAGCGGCCCCGTCCGCATCGGAACCTCCCGGCTGCACGGCCTCGGCGCTGGACTGGGCACTCATTACCATCAGCCTCACCCTCCTAAGTCTCACATGGTGGACCCTGGAGATCCCGGACCTGCTCTTCAAAAAGCCAAATTACGACGCAGTCCCGGCGTCGTCGGGACCGACGAGGGCTGGCCGCTTTTGGAGGTTCTTCCACGCGGTAGCTTGGAACTGCACGCGCGCCGTCATGCCTTCCTATGTCGCCGTCATCGCCATGGCACGAAACCGCGATCCCAAGGCTTGGCCCCGTCTCTACTACTTCGGTCACGAGCCGAATGTCGATGACGTCGCCTTGCAGCCGTTCAGCGCCTGGGAGTGGGCCAAGGCTGCTGGTCCGGACGTTGCGCACATTGTGACGCAAGCGCTTCTGATATATCGTGGCTCGACGGCGATCCATGACCAAGATGTCCCCTTGAATTACGGCATGTGGCTCTTTACCTCTACTCCCGGGCCGGTCGTTGGCCTGTACCTTCTCGTCCTGCCCTACCTCCGCATCAAGATGTGGGCGGGGCGGGCCATTATCGGAGGTATCGTCCTTCTCTCCGCTTCTGGCCTCGCTTTCTGCTTTTCCGTCTTTTACGAAACAAACCTCAGATCACTAGGACCGGGTTTCGGCGCCGCTTTGGCCTACGGCTGGGCTTGCACCATGCTCCCCTTTCCGCTATCTCGATGCTGCGGCGGATTATTCCATTTCTTGTACTATGTCATGAGCGCGTCGCTCCGGGCCGCGCCATTGTTGATCGACTTGGCGCGCGAGCCGCGAGACATGCCCTATTGCACAAAGGTCCTGCATCACCCTGCCTTTATTGCTGTATACGCGGCATTCGGATGGACATTTATGATGTTCTTTAGCTACACGGGCTCGGCGCATTGCGAGACGTTTAGGCCTCAGCTGCATAAGCTATCTCAGGTTCCGAGGACAAATAATGGGGATAGGAGGAACGAGGATGAACTCGCTATTCTTGAGACGGCTGCGCGCGCATCTGCTAGGTTTGGTGGGCCGGGTGGCGGGCACACCGATATTAGTGATGGGTCCAGAGGGTAGGATAGGTTCGGGCTTGGAAGGCGATATGGGGCGTTCACGGTGTCTGCTCATGGTGAATAGTTGCATCCTGTCATTCTGTCTAACGGAGCGGCCTCGTCCTTTATGGTCTTCTATCGGAATATGGGCTCGAATTATTTTTTTATTTCAATAGGGTTTGACGTTAGAGAGCTTCCTTGGTTAAAGTATCGCTGATACCTCAAATTCGATACCCATTATTCAACGAGAGGGATGTGTGTAAATTAGGTACCTAGACTAGGGCCGTTAAAGCTAGATCCGGAAGATGCAGTTTGCTGAGTCCACCGGGGTCGGGTCAGTCCTGCCCCTGAAACTAACGCGAGTGACTCAATGTCTTGATAGATGCGCCGGACTCTCCAGACTCTAGGAGAGTCTGCAGTATTTCTAAATCCAGGAGTGCCTCGCCTGGAGCCTGGAGCGGGTTTACGCTACCGGTTCCAATGCTCTTAGCGAAAGCTACAACCTCTGGCTTGACCCCGGACTCCCTGGCGAAAGTCTCCTTCTCTTCCGTCTTATCTTCACTCCTATCCTTGCGAACCACCTTCACCTCAGTGGGATTCCAAGTGACAGCGCCAGTGGTGGTGACGATTTCGACCTCAAGACCCGACTTGAACTCCGTCCCAAACGAGATACAAATTGTCCCATTCGAGCCACCTCGTGTAGCCACAATGGCGTGGACCGTATCAACTGGCAGCAATTTCTCCTCGAGCAGTGTAGAGAAACAAGCGATTTTCTGGACTTCGTCCCCTGCAGCTCCAAGTAGGAGCCGTAGGCCAGCTACGAAGTGAACACCTCCGTCAAGGAGGAAACCCCCCTGGTACTCCGGAATCTTCCGCCCTATCATTGAGTCAGCTAACATCTCTATCGGGTAGTATAGAGAAAGTCTACGGATGAGGTCAGTTGGTGGTAACTCACACGGTGTGTTGAAGTATTTGTCCGTCTCACGGACAAAGCCGTTCATCCGCAAATGAAAGGTAACCACCTTACCGCCTACCTCCTTGACCTTACTAGCAGCGTACTGCAGGCTCGCCTGGAACCGAAAGTTCTCTGCGACAGCCCAGATCGGCGGGCTTGGTAGCGCCGCGTGGTACTCGAGCAACGACGCGCCTGTAGCCAAGTCCTTACCGATTGGCTTCTCGCTCAAGACATGCTTCCCCGCAGCTAGAGACTTCATAATCACGTCTGGCTGGTTAAGAATCGGCAGACAGACGATTACAGCGCTAATATCCGTCCTAGCTAGGAGATCATCTAGTGACTTCCCTGCTGTGTCTGGATTGTCGTAATACGTGGCAGGGTTAGATTTGGCCTCGCTTGCCAAAGACTCAGCTGTCGATTGCGAGCGGGAATAGACAGCTACAAGGCTGAGCTCCTCAGCAGCTTCAATAGCTGGGAGATGTTCTAGAGGTTTCAAGTGAGTCCATTGACCACATAATATTACGCGGGGTTCCGTCCTTACCAGTCTTGGCGAAGATACCAGCGCCGAGCAATGCGATTCCAACCATGGTGTCTGGAGGTTTCGTGATAAAATGAATAAGAGTGCTTGCAACACAAAATTATCAATGAGAGGCACGAATATATCGCAATTTGGCTGTCTTCCTTCTTTGCAACGTCTGTCCCTGAGCAATGGGAATATTCAGACGGCGAGGGTTGAAACCCTTCCCCGCTCGGCAGTTTACATATCGATGGTCCCACATGGTTACAAAAAGAAAGGTTGCAATCCGGCGCTAGGTACGTCATGTTCCGCGTGGCTCTATTGGTATTTGACATCAACGTATAAGCTATTACGAACGAGGATGTAAAGGGGTAGATTTTTAAGGGGGTTTAGGTAGAGTTCGGCCTGTGTTCAGTTTCCACAACTGAACCCGACGCCGAACTAGCCGGCTGCTTCGAGCACGCGAAGCCTTGAACTAGACACTAGAGGATTTGCCGGGGTGGGAGCTTAGTGGATTACCCTACCCCCCATTTTCGTGCCTACGGCAATTGTCTAGCAACCTGCGAAGGACACTCAAAGTGTGCTTGTATATAGGTAAGGTACGCAGTTATACCGTGCTATTTCTCCGCTACATTTAGTGAAACCCTCTGTACTACCCAACATCAATATGCCTCTTCCAGTTGTCTACCCCAAAGTGGCTGGCCCAGGACGCCTAACTGAGATCGCTAGCTTTAAGAAAAGCAGCATCGGAGACGATGAGGTATTCTACAACTGAACCCATCACATGCATCGCTAACAGCATGGTTAGTACCGCAGAACGCTCGATTCCATTATGCAGGAGGTCCGTGGTTTCCCGATTTCTCGCCAGAATATCCTAGGATACCAGGTGGAAGACAGTCAGATTGCAGTTCTGATCGCAGACTGGACATCTGCAGAGGAAAAGGACGAATTCGAGCCTGGTTAGCTGGCCCCTCCTATTAACCCCTCGCCATTGCTCATGTTGTTGCAGGGGAGAGATATCAATCCGTAAAACCCCTGTTTGGAAAACTCATCGACTTTTCAGACATGCAATTTGCCTGGCAAGAGCTTCATCCTCCACTTATTACACCTCAAGCTCCTCTAACTTCACCCTAGCCACCACCTTATCCTCCCAGGCACAAGTACAACGCCCGATTGCAGTTTCTTCACAGTTTCGCACATGGTCATTCCCATCGAAAGGCAGGATGAAGCGGCGAGTGCATTTGAGGATTATATATTATCGGTTTCTATTGATGAAAAGACGCAGTTCATCGCTGTTGCTACTTCTCGAGAGGACCCGGAAGTAGTAGTCTGTCTCATTGGCTACCGAGATGCTGAAGGATACAAAATTGCTAGTACTGTAAGTTATCAACATATCACCCGCTGACACGTGCTAACCTTGCGTCGGTTAAGACTGCGGTCTATAAACAGTTGAAAGCTACGCTAGACGGGATTGTTGGGATTGGTAGTAAATATAGCATCACAACTCAGCTAGTACACCAGCTTTAGCAACCTTGTAGATCGGGTAAGGATGCAGGAGTCAATACTTCTAAGCAGAATGTAGCAAATCTCTTTATCACTATTCATTTATCTCTTCACAAAGCAGCGTGAGGGAGGCCCAGCCGGCGTGAGGGACAGAGTATCATGACCCCAAATTTTGGCAGACCCTAACCGCTGAGCCTCTAGCAAGCAACTTCTGCAATGTTACATTGACATGTTGTAACGATACCCACTCGTTACACGGAAATATTTATGGGCGAAGAGATTACGAACTTAGTATGGAATATCGCCTAAGTTTTAGCTTCGGACATGCGTCAGTCTGGTTTACTAACAAAATCGGTAGGGGGTGTTTACCGGTCATGTCCTTGCAGTCAAAAGAATCCCCGGAATCCGAATTCTGGGTGGTTAGGCCTGCGTATTTGGTGCAAAGAACCCGCCGCCACAAAGTAAACGGCTGAAGAGCCGAGGAGCTCCTTAACTACGTGCCCCGTTCTACTTACCGGCCTTGGCTTCAGGCACGAGACGCCGTCCTGTGCCTCGTGCAATCCATAGATCGCCACGTAATAGGCGCTGATCGATACGGTCCGGCAAAATTCGACGGCTATGGGAAGCTAATATCAGCAGCGATCCGGCCGATATGGAACGTAGCCTTTCCAAATGCTGTGTATTTGTTGGATGGTAAGGTAGAGGATCTGAACCGGAAACTGGACGTCTTTAGGAGCCTGGAATGTGACTGCGATGCCGGATACCAGGTAACAACTGCTCATCTCAAGGGCAACCGTCACATCGTCAAGGCGGGGACAAGGTCAATTGCGTACTATTAGCCTAGAAACAATACCGCCCGTTAGAGCGCACCAAGAAAATGGTATGCCGCCCACACGAGATTCTCTGCACGATTATATTACTTTGTGCGGACGGTTCTATAATTAGCGTTACACTTCAACCAGCTTAGCAGCCTGGGCAATCGAAAATGGTGGCGCGGATATTGGGAGACTGGATCCTTTGACGAGATAATATATGGGCACACGGCCTGGATCGTGGCCCGTAAAGGCAGATTTCCCACCCTTCCACATGCAGGCGAAAACGATGTTGCGTCACAACGGCGGCACTAAGATGGGCAAAGACGGGATTCGTTCCCAATAAATACCCGACGAGGGCTCCTTCATTTATTATCATCGCAGATCCTGGTGTTATGATACGGTTAATTTCGAGGCTGCGAGAAGCGAGAAGCCCGTGATCTTTAAACCCCGTTGAAGGGTATACCGGGTGGTCAGCATTGTATATGTCCCCTCCGCCCACAACTTGGCAGTTCCCCCTGACGTCCTTCTATACGCTACTGACATATCCCTCAAGCAGCCATGGCATCACCGTCAAGCAGGCGCTTTGTCGCGGCCATTTTCTGCATATTTGCTTGCGCGGGGACCGGTCTCGGTGGACAGATTTCGCCTCGGGCATGTTCCGGGACAGTCAAGGCTAAACAAGGCGACACTTGCGCCTCACTCGCCCAGGCCAATGGGATAACCGTGTCTCAATTCCTCCTCGACAACCCAAACATATCGAGCTGCTCAGAGCTGGTCGCTGGGCAGGACTACTGTATTACGGAAGATGGGCTGGGACCGCCTGATCCGCCAATTAACTCGACGCCGCCGTCGTCAACGCTGGAAGTCAGCCCGGACGGAAGTTGCGGCAACGGATTTACGTGTGTAGGGTCAACGTATGGCGATTGTTGCTCGGAGCACGGTTACTGTGGAAGCGCAAGTACTTATTGCCAGGCTGGATGTCAGGCAGAGTTTGGGAAATGCGAAGGTTCGGGTTCGCCAGGATCGACGACGCCCCCGACCGTATCAACCCCAACAGAAACGGCCACAGAAACGGAAACAGAAACAGTCACCAAGACCTCGGTGGTGTTCGCAACAGTTTGGACCACAGCCACCAGCACCGCGACTCAGGTGGTTGTTAAGACATCGACAGCAACTAGTACCTCGACTCAGGTGGTTGTCAAGACATCGACAACAACTAGTACCGCTGTTGTCGCCCCAATAACACAAACCGTGATAGAAACATCCACACGCAAGGTTACTAAAACCACTACTTCGACGGTCGTCAAAACCGCGACTAGCATCATCGTAGGCGGAGGTTCAGCAACAAAAACGGAGACAATCATAAGTACCTCAGTTGTGGCTGGCGCTTGCTCTCCCACAAAACCAGACTCGCCTATTACGTCGACGCGGCCGCCCGTTACCACGACCAGGCCGCCCCAAGGAGCCCCATCTCCGACACTCCCTGGAACATCTGATGATTGTATGATATTTCTATGCCTGGCTTTAACAGTGGTCCAACCGCAAGCTAACTTTCAAAGGCCGGCAGTTTTACAAAGTACGAGAAAGCGATGATTGTTCAGGAATTGCGAAGAGGAACGGCATCTCTGTAGATCAGTTGTAAGTCGCGTCGTGTATTACGGACGCCCTCGCCCACGCTAACTATTTCTAGCACTCGCTGGAATCCGTCCATAAGTTCTAACCCCGGCCTTCTTGATCCTGTCCTATGCTCTCCGGGTTTATTGGAGCTGCTCCTCGGCGGGCTTTGCCAAGTCAGCTGCGATGGTCTATGGCCGGGATACTATGTTTGTGTGGCAGTTTGAACCCTACGGCGGAGATTATATCTATCAAATGGTATAAAAGCGGTTGAGTTGGATAATGGAGAGAGTCATCAATCGTTAACAAGAAGGGTGGATAGCATCATAACGGCGGTCTCCGTGTTGGTTAGATATTCAAAACTAGGGCCTTCTTGGCGTGGCCTTTGTAAACGAATCCACGATACTATGTTCAACAGCGCAAAACTGGCATAGCTCCAAGATGACAGAGTTGCCTTTGAAGTCAGACCACCGAGCTGTACGTAACGTTTAATTACCAATGCACCCTCACAACCTGTTCGCTGAGAGAGAGAGCACTCCTAATAGCCATCACTTACTAAACATTTCTGTGTACTCCTTTGTCGTGATAACCGTGTTTAATGTTGCCAATCATACTATGGGATAGTTCTACAAACAGCAGAGATGGCTGTCCTGAGAGATTATCCTGTCACACATTGCCGACAGGGGTATTCATGAAAGTGACTATATGGCCAAGTTCAAAACGCGTGGCATCAAAGCTACAAGACAAACTGAACAGCTTCAGTCACTAGGAGTAACACAAGTATTGACTCGAACACGTAGGTACAAGAAGCCCTGTTACGTCACATAACTCCTGAAAATACGAGCATGATCACCCTTGTTATTACCAAAACTGTAAAGAAGAATGCGAGCTGGAGGGCTCCTGTTGGTTGAGCAGTGTGTTTATTGGAAACTTCCGTGGTGGTTAATTAAACAAGGGATCATGTTAGCCCATGTTAATCCTCGTATTTTAAAGAGGGGCTGATGGAAATGCCCCGATCAATGCGCCATCAACTTAATCTCACTTCACAGGATCGTGGCATTCCCATCCACCCCTCTTCAATGTCCTGAATATACTTGCTGAAGTGAGTAGATCTTATAGCTAGTTTGAACTTGTGAACTTGGGACCTATAGCAAATTGGGTAAAGAAGAATACATGAGATAATAACAACAGAGTAGGGAGAGGTGGGTCAAACAGAAGGGTAATCTCTCTTTCAAGTGCAACATGTCTCATAGGATGTTGCCCAAAGGTGTTACAAGGGCGTGGATGTATGAATGCCAAGCAATTATGATGGCACTTCACGGTACTCAAGATTATTGGATCTACTAATCCATTTAGCGTTCTGGCAAAGTTGACGTTAGTTAACTAAAGACTCCTCTATCAATTGTACATTCACTCAAGGGGGTAAAAAGTAGAGTCTGACCAACCCCCTCGTGTTGCGGCTTGAACCAAACGGATGGGTAACGTAAGACCTATGGGAAACTGTGTGGTATTCTTGGATGGCCCAGGTGGGCCATCCAGGGAGAAAGCTAACTACAGGGACTGGTCTGGAAAGTTAGGGCCGCCAGGTGACCCCGGCACCCAACAAGACCTATACCGCCTTGGCCTGGAATAGCCGTACGGTTTTACAAGGGTTGGTAGGTCTTAAAGACGAGCTCTCAGTTGAATGAGTTAAACGCTGTCTTAACTGCGGATACTACGGATGTGCGTGAGAACCTGAGGGCTGAGGACGATCAAAGCTTTAAGCAACCTAATCTTTCAATTGTTAGTTGACCATGAGCCCCTCCCCTTAAAAGTTTCAACGGTAGACACACTATTAAAATTTACTGACTGTTAGACGATATCAACTACTGTCTTCGCAGTACTTATCCGTCCCAAACACAATAGATGGAATGGAAATATCCAAACCGAGATGTGGCTATGAAAAGTTACCGCGACAAGGCGCAGTCAGACGGATCTACACTGTACTAAGTTGGCATTTTTTTAGACCTGAAAGTCTCGGTCCTGAGTCGTCGATGTCCTGGTGAGAAAAGCAACTACCGGTGGCCGGTTTAACAGAACAATTTGTTCCACAAATGTTCCCAGACGTGTTCAACTCAGGCCGCAAGAAGAAAAACACCCAAGTGAAGAGTAGTAACCAGGCTTGGCTAGCATCACGGCCAAGCAGGAACTTTAAAAGGGGTAGAAGGGGATGCGCGATCCAGACCTTGGAGACGCAGGGTGCAATGCTCTAAACCCCTTTTTTGCGAGCCTTTCACACGTCTCATCAAATACTAGACTCCAATTACTCGTACTACACAAGCAACTTTCAATAGCATTGTGGCAATTTCCCAGCAGTCACAGGGAGGTTGACCCCCGCATTCACCCGGTGCCCAAAGCGGTCCTGCCAGGTCAGAGGCATTATATCAACGGCACTAACGGGAGTTTGGTCGTCGATACGAGGTTGGCATATTCCCTGGACTATTGGACGCTGAACCCGGATCAGAGCAGGAAGAACATGGCCCACCTGCAGCTCCTCGAAGGATTCTTAAAATACATCCGAATCTCACCCTTTCAGGGGACCAACCCTGAATATTAAGTTGGCCGTGGGTCTTTGCTCGCAGCAGATAGGCAAGGCTGTTATGCGGTTTATCGTTTCTTGCATTCTTGGAGGTGTTGGAGGAAGACACCCGGCGGCGTTTTGGTATTTTGATAGAATGGAAAATCCAGTAGGTAGTCACTTAATTTACTATCTTGGGGTGCAGTTGTATGTTTTGGAGCAGCTCCAAGTGATTAATACCTTCTAATATTCCAGCTATACAGACTCCGGTTGGCGAGCAGGGAGCCAGGTCCTTCTAGAACGTGGGAAGATGCTTGGCTCAAGCGTTGGAAGGCCCTGATTAATATAACAAGGGGTCTTTGCAAATCATCCTAGTACCACCGAAAGTGCGATATTTTACAACATCTGGGTTCGAGCGCCGAAGCTATGTAAGGCACTCTGACAAGCGTGGACAATGGCGATACTCGTGTGTGAGAGGAGGCCGATTGTATCGGAGCTACCGCTCTGTATAATTATCCTATCCCCCGTCTGAATACCCCGGACCCTTAAAATGCCCCTAAAAGTTCTCGGGAAGTGGGTAATATTCCCCATCAATCCCGTGCACCCCGAACCGGTGCTTTTTTCTTACTATGACGGGAGAATAATCGGGCTCTGGGCTGACATACTGCAGGCCGCATTCGTCGCATGTCCAAGAAGACTGCAGCACTAAAGTTAGTCCAAGGCAAAAAAAAAATCGCTGAAAGAAAAGGGTCGCTTATTTTGAAGTCCTCATGAACTAGCCCTTCAATGGTCCACCGGCTCGGTTGATTAGTCCTCAAGACGTACTGGTAGATAGGCGATTGGACCTGGAGAATCTCTCGAAGACGCTCGAAGGATGCGGGTATGGCTTGTTCAGCTCGTTGTCGATCCTCTTGTTGGAGATAAGGTAGATCCAGTGGAAGCAAACGAAGACCCATGGTGAGAGGTCATAACCCCGGTCGGCCCAGGGGATGATGATTTTAATTCTACAGTCTATTCCCTTCCTTCTAAATATTTCCACAATCTCCTCTTCCTCGTCTGCAGAAACCCCACCGTAAGTGTCGCACAGAGGTTTCGCCCCGGAGGTAGCGTGAACGATTGGCAGCCCGTTATCCACGAGGAATTTGGTCAGGTCGGCGCACAGCATCCTGAACCCTTGGACAGCCAATACCGGCATTGCGAAGCAGGAGCTCAAGGGCCTGTCGTTTTGTGTGGTCGGATGGTAACAGGAGGGCAGCCTTTTTCTCCCAAAGAAAACACTAAACTTGGCGGGCAGGACAAAATCGGAAAAGGTTCGAGAAACGTGCTGCTGCGTCTTTATAGACCACTGAGGCGGGGTGGTAGGACTCTCCTATAGGTATCAAAATACATGTTGCATGACGACTATATTATGCATGTATTAGGAGAACTGCAGACGTTTTGGGTTATTCCGTAATACACAGTACTGTCTACGGATACTCCATACACTTCCAAATCAATCACTCTTGGACGTTTGTTGCTTGGTCTGGCCGCCCCACCGCTTCCCTAAGCCCACCTATGCCCATAACAGGGGCAAAGTATTTGCCATACCTCACCTAATGGTCGGTCATCTTTGTTTTGACCTGCACCTTTGGTGGTTTTCAAGACGCATCTCTAACAGAATTCGTCCAAGTTGACAGCGCCAAACGAAGCTGGTTATTCTAAATGCGAGACAGTGAATGGAAGAGGCCAGGCTGTGCCTATCTGCACTTCAATTCAAGCAGTTTATATCCATTTCTGCTTAATCCACAACCTTCAAGGGGAGGAGACAAAATGCGCTCAACGACAAACTCCCAGCTGCCTCAGCTCAAGCCACTGCTATTAGCCGGTGGCAGGTCGACGAGAATGGGACGTCCAAATCATCTTCTCGAGATGCCCGACGGCAGGTAACTCTATCAACACCAGCTTGACATTCTCCAAGCTGCTTATCTAGCAGCACCGAGTATCTATATCTCGTTGGCTAGAGACTCCTCACATGACTCGGCCTTGCGGAGCGGTGCCGTTATCTCAGGCACGTGTAAACTGGAACCCATTTACGTCCTCGAGGTAATCCAAACGAGTCAGTCCGCGGGACCCACCGCTGGCCTGCTGGCGGCCTTTCGTTCGTTTCCGGATGCCTTGTGGCTCGTCCTCGCCTGCGACTATCCCTGTATGACCATGGACGTGCTCCTGCAACTACAACGTGCGTATCGGCCACCTATCACCTGTTTCTGCAACCAGGTGGGGTACTGCAAGCCGCTTGTGGGCATCTGGGATCCCGAGGCGTTGACTCGGGCTTGCAGAGAACTCTGGCAAGGGCCGACTGGGGACGAGTTCTGTTGTTCGCGAGATCGGCGGCAAGAAGGTGGCTCCCGAGCCAGACAACACCACGCTATTGTATAATGTGAATACAGAAGAGGATTGGGATAGGGAAATGGCCAGCCTCGAGTAAACCATAATCATGTCAAGGCGGAGTAAGTTCAGATTTTTCGATGGTAAAGAACTTGTACTAACAATACCCCCGTCATTATAGCGAGTTGTGGTAGAGCTCTAGGTATGGCAGATGGCACCTGGAAAGGGGGTATCCTAACTTAGGTACTCCATTCGTCAGACTGCTTAATCAGTGACCACCCATCACTCTCCGCTCCTCCGTGGATTCCCCAGATAGCAACAAACAACCTGCCCCGTTTCAACTCGCTGACCCCGACGAAAATGGATCCAGCAATCAGCGGCTATGAAAGGCGACAGTTTCGCAGGACCCTTGTTTCCGCCCACGTCCGACACGACGTTCTCCCCTCAGTAGTTTACTCGTAGGCGGCCCGTACTGAAGCGATCTAGCTGCAGCCGCCGAGGCAACTCCTTTTTCATGCACGGGCCATCCAAGGTGGCCTACAGCGGCGTCTGCTCCGCTTGGCGTAGAAGATGGCGGAGATACGGTACAACGGGAATCGCAAGACCGATAGCTCCGTGCTTTACGGCCATCCATCATGGGTTAGAAAATTCCACTTTTGGCTATGACGATTGTATTATGCAAGCATGACGCTATGTTCCTGGCTTAAGTCCTCAGTGTTCTGGACAACATGAATATCCCCAGCAGACTGGGGATGACTCAATCCGTAAGTTTCAGATACTTTGCTTTCCATGCGGACCAGCAAGTTATCAAGGTAAACATCGAATTATATAATAAACCGCAACCGTCCTATTGCTTGTTACGCACTTCCCTCCGGACGTAAATGCTACGATCATAGTTGTGCAAATGCCAGGCGCAGCCTGATTATGGCTAGTCCACGGGGGTGAGTGGTAGAGAGACGTGATTGTCAGTTGGGAGAGGATAATGACTCCCTACCCAGGTACTCGCAGATATACCTGACTCTCTGTGTTAGGTTCATTCTCAATCGACCTGTCTAGACAAGAAGGACTAGTACGAGAAACTAAGAGCAAGCTTGCCTTGTACACCTTACTAATCGGCGGTTTGAAAGGCATTGCAATGTTCTTCCGAGCCCGTTAACAGCTGGCAGCCATATCTGCTTCCACTTGGCTCTGCACTCCAAGAGAAGATAATGAAACCAAGTCTCACTACTAACCGGAACCCCTAGAATAAACAATAACATGGGAGCTTCAGAATGTTTTTTTTTTTTTGGTTATAAAGGCTTAGTAAAGATTCCTCGTCATCGTTCATTACATCGTTCTCGGCCTCTGCCATGCCGATGCTACGCTGGTTGAGTGTAATTTGAGAAGGAAACCTTGCCCTCTATCGAAGCAACGTTGGCCCGTTGTCGGCCGGTTATTGGGTTAAAATCTCAGCACCCCGCTATCTGTCGGAGATTCGGTCGCACTAAAAGATGTAGAAGGGATGGATGAGAATGCAAGGGGGTCTGTAAGTGTACACCCACCTATATATGGAAACGATGAAAACTTACATTAACAGAAGATGCGCAACATCCTCAATTACTACGTGACACTATCTACCTACCTATTCAAGAAAATTATTCTTGTAAGTTTGCCCTATTTTAACTTTCAGATCACTTTAACTGCAGCAGCAGAATAGAGCTCGAAGCCATCGCCACAGGCTATACACACACTCTCGTACAGCGCACACTCTCCGAAAGTTTGCACGGGCTAAATCACCAGGAGCACCAACCCACTCACAAACATGGTAATTACTGCAGTCTACACTTTCCATGGGCTAGTTAGTTGCTATTCCGTCCATGGCACTAAATCCTGAGCGCCAGAATCGTTTGCAGCCACCACGCTGGCATGCCGAGGCTGGGTTCTATTCGGTGAAGATCGCCCAAATTTACAGCTACATCGTACGCGCGTTGGCGCCAGTAATCTAGGGTAAGACCAGAACAATCAAGCCAAACATCAGGACAGGGTATCTCAGGGCTAGTATGGAGTTGGTGAGATCCTGGCATAGAAGCAGGATCAGTGTGAAGCAAACGCATTCACTCAAAGAAGGCATGACCCGTGCCGCTTTGTCTACTAGTCATCACGGGAAGTGGAGGCTAAGGCAACTGGGAGGATTTAACTTGCGGAATTCGCGTCATCTTGGCCAACCTAGCTTATCCACTATTGTTAGCGTAGAGACTATTGCCTCCACCGGCACATTGAACAATCTAACAACGCGGTATGAGATAACTGCATGTGCTGTGGGGTTCACCGATGGAGCTCGGCCTGGAGGTCGGGAAAGCATTATTCACGAATTTCTTCAACGTATTCCCTGATGTCATAGCCAAGGGGACCGTAGCCGTGTTATCCCACGCTGCGGCCATACACAGTACCTGGTAGCAAAGGACAAAAGGGGTTGAGATTCGGCTAGAGCACCTGTGAGTGTGGCTTCCAAGAGTTGTCGGCACCGAGCCAGACGTCGAGATAGCTAGTTTGCTTTGCCAAAGCCGAGCCTCGCATCATGACCCCTCAACTAACTAGCGATTGCTTCGTGCCCCTGACCTTGCTCACTCGGGCTACCAAGCGATATGCCACGTTTTTCTAAGCCGGGTTTGCGTGATACCTCCTCCCGTTCAATAGCTTAGGATTGTGGCTTGATTGTATCCAACCAGAGCCTGTTGGTGACGAAACTCTTGGCCCTGAGGCTTGCAGGAAACATCCCAAAACGGAAATAGGATCGGTAATGACGGGATGGTGTTCTAGGGAGGGGGGTCGAGCTCATCACCGAAGAGGTTGTGGTGATGGTGGGGAGGGGCTCGCAGGAGAGTTCGCTGCTGTGAGACCCAATTTTAGGTTGGAGTGCCGCTCGCTTGTGTGTGTTTGGGCCTAGGTCCCGCCAAAAAAAACGCGGTTGCAATCGCGGCTGGCAAACTGCATGCATGTCGAAGCCGATGTCCTGCAATTTCCCCAATGCCGCTGCAGCCAAGGAGAAGCAGCAAGCGTGTGGGGATTTTCGGCTCCGACCTTTGCATTTGGTGAGGGGGGCACTAACCAGGAAAGCTTTTCAAGAACGATCGTATTTTACGCCCCTTTTCGTCCCAACAAGACGATCTGTCGATCGGCTTGATATGTAAGAATGAGGCGCAATGATCATCCACGATAGGAAATCGCGGAATAATCCGTTACACTTCGTACCGGGCATCGCACGTAAGCGGAGAGGCGAACGCCGTACTTACGTGTACATCGTAGTTGTCGAGGTGAAGCGCAGAAGAAAATTATGGAGCGTGTCCCGCTCCGCACTGATTGTTCTCTGACGAATCAATCCCCTGGACGCCCTGCAAGAGGCTGGGCCGCTCCAATAGTCGTGTTTATAATTAGCATGACACGGGAAATTTCAGCGGAAAGAGCCGGAAAGTGGAGGGGCGGCAGGTCGAGGTCGCCAGGCTCGGATTTCTACCACACACTACCCACTTCCCGGAGCCGAGACTTGCGGTTGAGGGCCGCGTCAGAAATCAGCTGGACTCGGGGCCGCCTTCGCATGACGAGAATGAGAGACATTGGTTCCTTCATTTGTACACTTGGCCAGTGTGCCTTGCAGCTTCCCGCCCACTAGAGAGTTTGGTAACTCGCCAGCCATTGCGCAGTTGGCCAATGGTTCGTGCCTCATGAATCGGCTTACATGACCCTCCGTGGTCCTCGCACGAATAGATGCAGTCTGACTTTGAACCCTAAAGACCCTGAACCCGTATTCATGGCTAGCGCCCGGTCAAATCAGCCCTCCAAAGGGAAGCTCGGGAGTGCTCATGGGACGAGAGCAGCACCATGTCAGATCGCATTCGGCCCTCCGTTTCCCGGCTGCTCCGGCACAGCCAACAAGGTAGAATCCTCCGCTAACCCCGGCGTGCTCGTGTGCCCGCGTGCCCCGTGGAGGTGTGAGACCTCCCACCCCTGGACTGGTCGGGCGCGGCTCGTAGGGTGGCGGTGGCAGGGTCCCACCGCGGCGAGCCTAGCACCCACCGAGCGTCCGAAGCCAATCACACGTCTTACCAGAGGGCGGATACTCCAACGGGAAGGTTAGTAGCAATATAATTCCATATCGATAGGGCAGGCTACCCTCCTTGACGTGGTCGATGGACCGGGCTGCGAGAGTCACACCCTTGGTCAGCCATCCTGCAGCTGAGCTTGTCCCTCGCGGCCGCCCGTCCCTGCACTTCGACGGTACATCCACTTCATCGTCACCTACCCCTGCGCAGCACCACATTCAAGAGCGTAATTTCCCCCCGAGCAAGCCTCCTGAGCAAGCCTCCTGACCCACGGTCTTACATCTTACACCCAACCCAACACTCGCTGATATCACATGACCTAGCGACAACATGCCCCTACCACCGCAGCACGCCGTCGTAGTCCTGTACCCGAGCGTCTCCTGGTGTGACGAGATTTCAAGGGGTAGTGCCACGGAATCTTCGTATACAAACTGTGGAGTGCAGGAACCTTCCATGCTGGGCCAAGCCAATACTTGCTGCAGGATGGTGCCCTTCGTTCTTCTAGTCGGTGAGCGGAGCTGCGCCTGGTGTGGCCCTCGAGAGCCAAACAAACGCGGCATCTCCCTTGCTCGCCCCTGACGTGATGGCTGCCACCACCTCATCCGTCTTGAAAACTATTGACGCACACTCCGGCCTGTCGCTATCGCTATGGCCCCGAGGTCAAGATTTAGATCACTATTTTCATGCCCGTGGGCGTTACATCCTCCCCCCTTTACTTACCTTCGCATTTCTCCTCTCTGTTACGATTTGTCAGAAGCCTCCCTAGTCCTGCCGACGCGGCCGGCAGGGTGGTGTGCAGTAGGCTGAGAGCCTCCGGGTAGGAACTTCATCCTTGAGATGGACGGTCATGAGGACTGTGAGACTTGAGACTCAGGCGAGTGAGGACAGAGAGGCCACGGGTATAACTATGCCCATGATGCCACCCATCTTGGTACGTCTGAGAAGTCATCAGGCACCCTCTCTTCCCTCTTCACCTCATTCCTAGGCTTCCTCCTTGGGATATTTTCAACATGCGGTCCCTCTACACTGCCTTCGTTTGCCTCACAAGCATCCTGTCTTCACAGTTCGCCCATGCAGCTCCAGCTGGAGAACTCGTGGCGCGAGGGCCAACCTGCAACACGCCGTCAAACCGAGCGTGTTGGTCCAATGGCTTTGATATCCATACCAACTGGTACCAGAGTACTCCAGCCGGCAAGAACGTGACTGTGAGTTTATTTTCCTAGGTCTGCAAAACACGAACCCGCGACTAACTCTTATTGCAGTACTGGCTAGAGCTCACTGAAGTGGATAACTGGAAGGGCCCTGATGGCGTTGTAAAGAGCAAGGTCATGCTGGTCAATGGTAAGACTTTACCTGATCATACCGAAATTATCACTAACATGGACTCCAGGAACGCTCCCCGGGCCACCCATTATCGCTGATTGGGGTGATCTAATCACCATCCATGTAACGAATAAGCTTAGGACTAACGGGTAAGTCAGCGAGAACGGGTTATCGATCAAAAGGGTAGACTAACTCTTGGCCACTAGAACCTCGATCCATTGGCACGGTATGCGCCAGCTTGGCTCCAACCTTCACGATGGTGTGAATGGTGTGACCGAATGCCCTATCCCCCCGAACGGTGGAAAGAGGACGTACGTTTTCCGTGCCACCCAGTACGGTAGCAGTTGGTACCACTCCCACTTCTCTGCCCAGTATGGCAACGGCATCGTGGGCACCATGCAGATCAACGGGCCAGCATCGCTACCATACGACGTTGACCTTGGCGTCTTCCCTATCACCGATTACTATTATGACACTGCCGATGATATTGTTGAGTTTACCAAGAACAACGGCCCGCCACAGAGCGACAATATCCTCTTCAACGGGACCAACGTCCATCCAGTCACAGGTGTCGGGAAGTATGCCAAAGTGGTGCTCCAAAAGGGGAAGCGACATTTACTTCGCATTATTAACAACTCGGTTGACAATGGTTTCACTGTGTCGCTTGTCGGCCACACCATGACCATCGTTGGTTCCGATCTTGTTCCTGTGAACTCCTTCACTACGGACAGTATATTCCTTGGGGTCGGACAGAGATATGATGTCACAATAGATGCCAGCCAGGCTGTTGGTAACTACTGGTTCAACGTCACGTTTGGAGGCAACCAGCTCTGCGGCATTTCCAAGAACCTCTTCCCTGCGGCCATCTTCAGCTACGAGACCGCCCCGAACACCCTCCCAACCAACAAAGGAAACCCGCCTACTGAATATAATTGCTACGACAACCTCAACTTGACACCTGTTGTCACACAGACTGTGCCAACCAACACTTTCACGCCAAGCCCCAGTAATAAACTTGATGTTCACCTAGATTCCAGCCCGGATCAGCTGTTCGTCTGGAAGATCAACAGTCACAGCATCAACGTCAACTGGGAGAAACCCGTTGCACAATACGTCATGGATGGCAACACATCCTACTCTGCAGATGATAACCTCGTCATGTTGACGTCCGTCAACCAGGTCAGTTGCATTTCCATCCGGCTTTGAGGGGGTGAGCAATCTAACGTGTTGTGTCTAGTGGACGTACTGGCTCATTGAAAACGACCCAGACGCACAATTCAGTCTTCCGGTAAGTTGTAATCACTCCTAAGATTGTGAATATGTACTAACGAAATTTATCTAGCACCCGTTCCATCTTCACGTAAGCTCTATTGTTCTGCGCATGGCATCTTGCGCTTACTCTAACGCAAACCTAGGGACATGACTTCGTGATCCTCGGCCGCTCCCCAGAGGCACCTCCGGTCAGCCAGACTCGATACGTGTTCGACCCAGCCACTGACATCCCTCGTTTGAGGGGCAACAACCCAGTCCGCAGGGACGTGGCCATGCTCCCCGCCAAGGGGTGGCTACTAATCGCCTTCAAGACCGACAACCCCGGCGCGTGGCTCATGCACTGCCACATTGCGTGGCACGTTTCCGGCGGCCTGAGTGTCGACTTCCTAGAGCGCGCGCCAGATTACAAGTCCGGCATCTCTGCAGCTGATAAGAAGATCTTCGACGACAACTGCGCCGCCTGGAGGGCATATGAACCCACTAGCCCATTCCACAAGTCTGATTCGGGTATCTAAAAGGTTATGGTATTATAGAGTTTTGCTGTTTAACTCTTCTCATCGGGGGCTTTTTGAGACTCGGGTAATTCTATGGGGGTTTTACTTTTCTCACCCGTTTCTCGCTCTATATTTTCATCCGATAGGTGGTTTGATGTAAATTATCTTCGCTGCAACAGCGACTCTTCCGGGTTTGTGGGTTTGCGTGCTGAGAACCCCCAGCAGCTATAGTACAGTTAGGTACTGATAGCAATGGATGAAAAATCTTGAGAGTTCTATCACTTCTTGAAATCTAGGCCATTCCGTGGAATAGAAGGCCCATATCTAACTACCTAGTAGGTTCCCACACGTTTGAGGCGAATTTGGACGTCACTGTTTAGTGCAGCACATTGTTAATAATGGTGCAGCCGTGATGACGCTACAATACGCCGTCCAGGCTCTTATGCCTTGGAGTTACGATAAGTGTAGAAACACTGGGGAAGGGTGTTTCTACTGACAGGGAGCAAATCCGGTACACCTAGGTAGGTAGGCAACCTCCGAATTTGATCATAGATTGTAGTTGCTAATTGAACTCATAAATGGGCCTGCGTATTGTGCGCAACATATAGGCTAAGAACGCAGAACGCAATACATCAATTTCAACCCTCGCCACTGCTCTTCCTCAGTTCTCTTCTCTCACAAGCACTACTACCAATGCGAGAAGACTCCCTGTAACTAAGGGAGTGAAAAAGGGGGGAGGGGGGATAAATGCAAGTGTCCGCATATAATTACTCCCAAGTCCCTCAAGTGCTGTGGCGTACATTCTCTATTTTTAGTATAATCACAAGCACTCAACGGAGACGATACGCCACTGGAGTAACCCGTCCAATTATGCGGCCCAAGGACTGATGTAGAAACTTGAGCTTACCTTAGGTCCCCTTACAAATGATTACAAACTATTACTGGCCTTCCCGGGACATCGCCAGACTGAGACCTTGAACCTATCGAGGTGACATTCAAGTCATTAATAAGCCTCGTAATACGACCGCCGTAGTGATGTCGCTTGAGCAAAAGATGAGGAGCACGTGGCAGCCAAGGGGACGGCTTGCTACAACAATGTTGGCTGTGACCTCTTAATCTCTAGCAATATACAGAAGTGTGTACCAGACGACATTGCGAGGCTCCAATCTACACCTGGGTCACATACATTGGTCTTCTTCACCTACCGGGTTCTAAGTCGATTAACAAGGATGTGAAGAGCTTGGCAATCTGACCTTGCGTTCCACTGCTTACATGGTAGGTAGTGGCAGTCACATCTATGGTGCAGCGAGATTGCGGGTAATACTCACCTCGCAGGTGAGGAGGAACCTCTAGCCAATTTTGATCCGAATCTGGATCCGGGTTGGACCTGGCTTGGCGGATGCCCGGCAACCGGGACTACTAGGGGGGAGACCAAGAACTCAACTTGTTGGAAATCACTATCTGTCCCCGTCACTTTTCAGCAATCTGGAGGTGAACTTTGACGAATGAAATCAAAATCTTGGACTTGGATCAAGTCAGCTGGCACACACAGTCGGCAACTCACCCGATCGAGCAACCACGCCCGATAACTCCCAAGGCAACGGTTGTCATTAGCACTTAGATGATGTGACCGTGACACTCTAAACGTAGCTGCGGGAGGGGCGGAAGACATGATTAAGAGCGGGGTTAAGTCCTGCATTGTTAAGGACGTGAGGCCGCTATGCTGTTTGTGCCTAGGCTTTTCATTTCCTTGAAGACAAAATAGGACGTGTTAAGTTGCAATGCATCCTTGTGTAGCTCTCGGAACACCATTCCGTTATCTGGGATAGAATAGTCTAAATTCTCATCTCTAAATCCCTCTTTCCCTCAAGCTTGACTTCGCGTTCTTGTGTCGGTCGGTGGCGCCAGTTCTTTTTTAGAACTCGTTTACAGCTTCACCATCTGGGGGTGTCATATGGACGGGGTCGTTGTTCGCTTAGGATATTGAAAGCGGCACGTCTAGTTTAGTACGTAAACCCTATCAACAACGGTTTCAAAATCTTTAGCGGACATGCCCAGGAGATCTGAGTAGGTAAGGGTGGTATCGAATTTGGCCTCACGCTGCTCCGCCGCTTCTGAGCATCATTCCCCACTCTCTACCCTGGAGCCTCGAGGTTGCTCTTGCTCACTCCCCAATCTTACGTGTATGTAGGATTAAATGCAGAATGACACGTCCAACTCTTGTCGCAATTTACACCGCAAGTAGTGATTCCGGGTCAGGAGGGTCGCAAGGAACGTAGTTTTGAGGCAGATACAGCGTCGGGTTGCATATGCTTCCCGTGACCAGGCCGCCAACCTGGGCGCCGGGCTCCAGGAATGGAAACCGCAATTCGGGGAAAAAAGTCTTCTAGAAGTAGAAGGTTAAGGAGACGGACATGGGTGCAACTCGGGTGCCATCCGCTAGGATCTGCCAGGTGCCCCAGTGTGGGGATGGGAGGGTGGATGGCAGGCTATTTTAATACTCACGGCTCTCCGGCAGGGGGCGGCATGGTTGAAGGAGCCGACGATGGCACCCATTCCGGCACGGCAAACATCCGTCACATGCGAGAGTTATTAATTCCCGCGACGTAAGTGGGCGAGCTGGGCCCCGGTTACCGGGCGGCTATTCTAGGGTGCCAAGGTAAGCGACGGTGATGTGATTTAGCCACCACGGATGAAGTCAAGAAACAATATACGGAGGTTGCTTCCCCAGACCCGCCCAAATTTGGGCTTTCGGTGGACTGCCAAGCTGAAGATTTCCGGATCTGGCCGAAGGAGGAACCTTCTCCCGCCTACAGGAGGCTAAGATTTGCGGATAACGGCACCAAGAGTCGTAATCAATGGCTATCTCCGTTATATAGTATGCTTGCGCAAATGCCATCTCTTGTCTTTCTCGGGAGTCGTACTGTATTGGATGTATTAGACATATATCTTTCCTGTATAATTATCCGCCCATGGTCACACACCTCCTCAGGCCTGCCTCTTGAAAGGGTTCTGGTTCAAGTCATCTCGGTGTCGACAGCAAACTTTGCTCTTCCCGTGTGAGGGAACGTTCCAATCGCATTAAAGAGGTATGTCGGCATCTTTCTAGACTCCTACTGGCGCCGGAGAGCAAACCCCTCTGGAAGCGCGAGGCCTTGGCATTTCCCGCTGGATGCCAGTCCCCCCCGGCGTCTGTTCCAACTGACATACCCGCCGAACACAGCATCAACGTAATCCTGATCGCGCATACGTCTGACAATCGATATCAACCGGGGCGGCTAATTTCATCCCCTAGCCAGTCAGCTCGTTTCAGACGCCAACGTTCAGGATGCATTGGAGGTCCCTGGCCGGATGGGCTATCGCCACGATAGGCCTTGGTATGTTGGCCACCCAAGTATGCTCGCTGTGAGTTAGCTAACACCATGAAGCCTCTGGGGACTCTACATCATCTGTATATCAAGATCCCCTGACCGGTTTCACATTCTCTTCCTATGGGGCGGCATATGCGATCGACGGCCGCTCGATCACTTATCGTGTTGCGCTGCCCTCTGGCGTTGGTGCCAACCAGCCATATGACATCGTCCTCCAGATTGTAGCTCCCAATGACGTGGGCTGGGCGGGGCTGGCATGGAACGGTGCCATGACAGGCTGCCCTCTCGCGGTAGCATGGAAGAACGGCCAGTCTGTGACTGTTTCGTCACGTTGGGCCTCGTGAGTTGCCCTTCCGATTGAGTTCAACATCGAGGATTGAGAGCTAATGATGCCCTGAAGTTCTCACGTCTTACCTACCGTCTACAGTGATGCGACGTATGAGATACTTAAGACCGGCACGCGTGTTAACGGCACACACTGGCAATTTACCGCCAAGTGCACTGGATGCACTACTTTCGGCGGCAAGACGCTGACGCCAGGTGGATCGCACCGTCTGGCAATGGCATACTGTAACCAGGGTCCATCGAACCCGGGAAATGCCGCATCTTCGTTCCCCGTTCACACCGTCCACAGCTACTGGAATCACGACTTCTCGCAGGCGGCTAACCCGAGTTTTAATGCCCTCGTCGTGCAGAATGGCGGGATGGCGTCCAGGTCCGTGGACCACGCCAAGAATTGGGAGGCTTAGCGGTGCCGACATTGTATGGGTGTAATGTAGAAGGCAGCATTCATTTAGAGGGCGAACCCCCCGGGTTCCAGGAAATGGTCACTAGGACTTTACCTCTTTCTGGGGGAAGATCACAGCGGCGGTGACATGTAGGGGATAACGAACGTCCAGACACCGCGTTCGACCTATCGTTCAAATCGGAGCTTTTCATATCCATGAGGAGTTTCCTTTTGATATGACATGTGATATCGTGGGGCGGCTGCGAGTACCCCCATAATGGAGCAATGATTGTACTTAGATGAGCCTATGTAGGACTTAAGACCGCCCCGCGATTAACGCATCGTCAATCGCGGAGTATACAGGGCAACAACAAGGATGGGTAGGGTTGGAGCCTGCTTATATACCTGCATATACCTACATATAAGCAATTGATAGGCCGTGAACAGTTCTGTACTAGCCCATCATATCGGGAGGTGAGGTATTCCTCGGGGCCGGGGCACTATACGTAGAAGTCAACATTCCTAGCGAGTAGCTGAAGGAAGACGGAGGCATCTGGAAGTTCGTAACATTCCACAGGACGCACATGCTCCTAGACACTGCAGTATCTCGAAAATATTTAGCCACAGTCTCAGGAATGTCATTCTCCAAATTATTGGAAATTTTGGTGGAACAAGAGTTGGGACATTGAATTCCGCACGTCGCGATGAATCCACAGTTCCACACGCAGCGGCGCCGTCACTAGGGGCGACACCAATCTTTTTGGGGTGCTTGTTTAGTCAGGGCCGGTTGTGCTCTACACGTGCACGCCGCAGCGTCGGGATTGTGGCATTGAGCTTTTAGTCTGGAAGCGAGTCAGGTTCCTAGCCTTGATGTCATCATAATCGCTGAAGAAATCAGGCCAGCCGCTGATCATGCCCGAGTACGCAGGTCAAACCCCCGCAGAGTTCCACATTGTGTAGTATCGTGAATACGTGCTGCTGTTAGTCTCGTGGCTGTACGTTTGGCAGGAGTGCTTAACATCGATACACTGGGCTGCCTCATTTGGTGGCGCTCCAAGCTAGACCACATCGGATGGTTGGCCGAGCGCGAGCGGAGCTGAAAATTCCCGCTCCACCTCGGAAGAATAACCTGATGCCCTACGCGCCAAAGAATTGAGGACCCGCGCGGCTTATCTCTGTTCTTACTACTAACATCATACCGGACTTTGGTGATAAGAATGATCGATCGTCAAGCCGCAGGTTTGAGATGGACGTGGTGAGTTGTGGCCCAGATGATGGTAACCGCGGATGCTGACGACGTGGCAGACCCGGCCAGATGACCCGAGGGTTGGCTCGGGACGCGACAACTCGACTGGCGGCACCCTTAGCCATCTCCAATCATCAGGATCCGACTCATCTTCGTTGTCCGCGCTTGGATCAACATTTGTCCCGGTCCTAGTCTACTTCGCCGTCTGCGTAGTCGCCTTCTTTATCTTCCGACCGAGATGTCCGAGGGTCTACGCCCCGAGGGCGATGTCGGGAACCCTGCTGCCAGAGTACGTCGTCCCCAAGCCTTGCATGGGACTCACGAACTAACTTTTCACGAGAGAACTGAGCCCGCAGCTGCCGTCCGGTTGGTTTAACTGGATAAAGCCGTTCTTCCAAACCTCAGAGACGTTCCTGCTGCACCACGGCTCGCTTGATGGTTTCTTTTTCCTTCGATATATCAAAATTTTAGCCGTCATTTGTCTTGTAGGATGCTGCTGCACATGGCCCATTCTACTCCCTATTCACGGAACTGGCGACCGTGGCCTTTCGCAGCTAGATCTATTGACTATCGGCAACGTCACGTCTCCTGGCAAACTGTATGGACACGTTGTCTCATCGTGGGCCTTCTTCGGTTAGTCGCGTCCTATGAAAACTTTGGAACTCCGCTAAGCATTGTCGCAGGTTTCATCCTCTACATGATATCCCGAGAATGCATCTACTACGTGAACCTCCGGCAAGCCTATCTCCTGTCGGCTAGCCATTCCCAGCGATTATCGGCTAGGACGGTCATGTTCACTTGCGTACCCAGGAATCTCCTGGATGAAGCCAGGATTCGAAAGCTATTCGGGGACTCGGTTATGAACGTATGGCTTCCGAGGAATACCGGAGGTTTGCAGAAGCTCGTCGAGGAGAGGGAGCAGACAGCGATCCGGCTTGAAAAGGCTGAGATCGCGCTAATTAAGAAGGCGAACGCCGCACGCGCAAAACAGACAGGCGTCGCCCAGGGGCCCGTCTCGGCTACAGACGCCGTCCAGGCTCGTGGGGACCAGCCGAAAGAGAAGTCTAGCAACGAAGCCCATCTCTCGGAGAGGTCTCGTCTTTCGTCCGAACGAAGTCTCGACCTACTTGGAGGAAATAAAGACGGTGCGAAAGTGGAAGCAGACGACGCTGACTATATCCACCCATACGGCCTTTCTCCTTCACTTCCAGACGTGAGGGGCTCTGTTGCAGCCCAATGGATCCCTGTCGAGGCTCGACCTTCTCATCGGCCCCTTGCTAACTTTGGTCGTCGGGTCGACACCATTAGGTGGACTAGAGGGAGGCTGACGACGCTGAATATCAAAATAGCCAAGCTTCGTCGAATGCTCCGCGCCGGCCAGGGGAAGCCAATAAACGCTCTCTTTGTAGAGTTCGACTCACAGGCCAACGCGGAGACTGCATATCAAATCGTTGCCCATCACCGACCTTTGCACATGTCACCGGCCTTCATCGGCATTCGCCCAAATGACGTGGTCTGGTCAACTCTGCGAATGGAGTGGTGGGAACGTATTGTCCGCCGTTTCCTAGGCATGGGCTTCATTGCGGCCGCTGTCATCTTCTGGTCTATTCCCGCTGCTTTCGTGGCGATAGTATCGAAGGTCAGCAACCTAACGACCATTCCGTTCCTATCATGGATTGCAGATCTCCCAAAACCTATCCTCGGCCTTATCGAGGGTCTGCTTCCTGCGCTTGCTCTGTCGCTTTTGATGGCTGTTGTGCCTGGGATGCTACGAGGTACGTGTCTGCAATTGACGAAGATATCGACATTTTGCTAAATACAAAATCTAGTATGTGCGAGGGCCTCTGGTGTGCCTTCAGTACCACTAGTTGAGGTGTTCGTGCAAAATGCCTACTTTGTCTTCCAGGTCGTGCAGGTATTCCTGATCACGACTCTGACCGCGGCCGCGTCAACCGCTCTCACGGACATCCTCAAGGATCCCATATCGGCCAAGGACCTGCTTTCGGCGAACATACCGAAGGCATCAAACTTCTACCTCTCCTACATCCTTGTTCAATGCCTCGCTGGTAGCGGTTCAGAACTTGTCCACCTCCTGGGCCTGATCCAGCACCAGATAATGGCCAAGGGCGTAGAGAATCCAAGATGGCACTTCAAGATCCGACACAGGCTGCAGCGGAAGCACTGGGGAAGTGTATTTCCGGTATTCACTAACATGGCCGTCATAGGTAGGCTACCCAGTGTGTTACCCCTGCTCATGAAACCGACCCGCTGATATCAATGTAACTAGCCATTTGCTATTCCTGTATTGCCCCGCTTATCCTGGGTTTCGCCGGCCTGGGAATGTGCATCATCTACGTTGTTTACAGATACAACATGATCTACTGCTTTGAATCTGACGTCGACACCAAGGGGCTCCTCTACCCGCGTGCTTTGATGCAGCTCATCGTCGGGCTGTACATGGCCGAGATCTGTATGATCGGCCTCTTCGCCCTTCATAACGGGTTTGTGCAGATGGTCCTGATGGTTTTGTTTCTCGTATTTACTTATTTGGTCCACGTATCGATCGACGACGCTGTTAGTCCTCTCCTCTATAAACTCCCCCGGACACTGGCTCTCCACGATAAAGATCTGAGCGACGAAGCCGACGATACTGCCGCGAGAGAACTAGGCGGATTACTAGACGGATTGCAGCCTCTCGGTAACGGGACTGGCACAGGGGCAGCGAGCGACTACTACAACATAGAGGAGGGTATGGAAGGGCTTGACCCCGTCCACCCCATGGACGAAACAAACGATAGGGGTTTTGAGGGAGCAAGCGGGTTGATGTCCTCAGTTAAGGAGTGGGCCATTGGCAGAACGAAAGAGAAGGTGGAACTGGAGGCCGATGCAGGAGGCCTGTCCCAAGTCCTGGGCAAGCTCAACTGGTGGCTCACACCGGACAAGAATAAGGAACCGAACTTCCTCATGAGGTGGCTTCATCCGGAGATCTACGAGGATTACCACGTCCTGTGTAAGATGTTCCCGACGGACGTCGCACGAATCGAGTACCCGGATGAGTTTTTACGTCGCGGTTACTGGCCCCCGGAAATGTGGGCACCCAACCCGAAGTTGTGGATCCCGCGAGACGAGGCCCGCGTCAGTCGACAGGAAGTTGCGCATACAAGAGATATCGTGCCCATCACTGACCATGGCGCCTGGCTCGATGCGAAAGGAAAAGTCGGAGTTGACATTGATGCGGCCCCGTTTAAGGAACCCCGCGTTCGCTTTTAAGTCTCATCACACATGGGCCAGGCCAAAGGACTTAGCATGTCTCTGAAATGGTTGCTGCGCCTGGGGGTGCGCTTCGAGCCGATCTCTTCAACCCTTTTTTCTTCTTTAAGAGCCAAAGCATAATGATGTCCCGTGGGCACGCCTTAGCGGTTCGGTTCAAAATTGGGGCATTGACCAGTCATAGTGGTTGGCATCTGCTGGCAGACAGTAACGACAAAACGACGCAGGGTCTTGGGTTATAGGGATAGGGGGGAGGATGTGGTTTAGGATTTGATACCGCAAGACCGAACTCTTACATGTCTTTTAAGCCTTCTAACGGAGGAGAGGACATTTGGGTTGAAGAGGAGGGCTATGTAGGCGGACTTTCCCACTGTTCATAATTCACCGCAGCACATGGTACTCTCGGTATTATCTAGACCGACATGGCTGCATTCGGCTGTACAGCTAGTTTCACATCAGGCTGAAAGTGATTGGAGTATAGGTGTTGGAACGGAGGAAGACTGTTACCCGGTAGTTAGTCAAATAATATTTATATTAATACGGCTTCCCGAAATATTAGCTTGGAATCAACACGAGTTGACCTTGCCGTCCATTCTAGCCTGTATTTAGTGACTGATATCATATCAGCTCCCACGCGAGGATTAGAGATAGCAATCGAGGGCGAAGAGTTTGCCCTCCTCACCTGGTCTCATCGTCGACTAGCAGCGTTCTTAGCGCCGTATACTGGCTTATAACTCTTTCAGTAAGCAGTTTTGCTCGAACTGACCAGTATTCCCATTCCACGCCCTGCAGTCAACCATATGCTCAAGAACGTGCTTTACGAGTTGGTGGCTTAACAAGCTGGTGGTAGTATATGGGTCCAAGCCGCCAACTCCGGCTCTCGTATTCAGCTGGGATGGCCTCGAGTGTGTCAGCTATCTACTGCGCACCTACTATGTACCGAGGTTAGTATATCCGTAGATAGCGTATAGATAGTGGTCGTCTCTACGTACACCCAAGACCGTTATATCGCGAGCGCAGTGAGATGCATACAAGTATTGTGGGGGCGGGCGAGTCCGAAGGGCGAGCCACTGGACAAGGTCAAATGCAGGAGGTCGGGCTCGAGCCGCGGATGGTCCCATCACCTTTCTTGATCCTCCTTTTCCTCTCATGCTTATCCAGGATGCTCGCCCCATTGCCACCGCACCCTTCTCTTATTCGGTGAGTGGAGGAGAATATTGAGGCTACCTAGGATGGAGAGTGGTTGAAAACACAAGCATTCGAGTGCATCTGTGTAAAGTTAAGCACCATCCTGTCTATGGATATTAGTGTCAAGGTTATCGTCTCAACCAATCTCTGCTGTCTTGTGGTTTTCGCCTTTTAGTTTTGGCCTCAATGAGCCAATCGCATAGACGACGGGCACCAACACGAGCAACAGGTGCCTTATTAGCGCTGCTATACCCTGCAAGGTAGGTCAGCAATTAAACTTTCCGATCCTTCTCGTATTAGCTCGTGGTGCGCCAAGCCAGCAACAACTCCCTAAAAATTAGTTTTAAGGCTTAGCCAAGACACCACCCCTAAATTACTCCAGTTTTTGGACCGATCTTGAAGTCTGACGTGGACGAGACCTGCCCCCGGAGACTGACGGCTGCAAGGCTTGTCCGAGGACCTACATGTAAAACCTGTGTAGAAGAGTTGTGGTTTCCCCCCTCGTTCCCCGCGAATTTTTATTATGAAACAAAGCGCCGGGCGGACGCAGTCAGCACCCGCTCAATTAAATTGTTCAAGTATCCATCCCGTTCCGGGATCCCTCGGACCCTCAGTGCTATAAGGTGGGGCTGTGCAAAGGGGCGCTTGTGGATACAATACTACCTATTCCGTAGGCTACGATTGAATATATTTGGCGTCCGTACCCACGACGCGATCTTAGTTTCTCACCATTTCCCAGTCCCCACGCATGACAGTCGCTCGCTAATAAACTCCCGTCATGATGGTTCACTCATTTGTCGCAGTTGCGCTCTTGGCCGGGTTAGGGGCCGCTAAAAGTTTGAGCGTCGAGTCGCACGATGATATCGTCGCGTCGGCGAAGACGATCGCCTTCGATCTCATGACGCTGTACAAGGGCAACGAGACGGGCGGGACACCGGGTATCCTCCCCGGCCCCCCTCCGGCCGGCGACTACTACTGGTGGGAGGGTGCGAGCTTCCTATCCACCTACATCGACTATTGGCACGTTACTGGCGACGAGACCTACAACGATGTCGTCACGCAGGGTCTGCTCCACCAGCGGGGGCCCAATGATGCATATATGCCCCCCAACATCACCGCTCAGCTCAGCAACGACGACCAGTGCAGCTGGGGTCTGGCCAGCATGATTGCGGCGGAGAACCAATTCCCCGATCCGCCCAAGGGAGAAGCGAGCTGGGCTGCCGTTGCCGCGAACGTCTTCGACACAATCGCCCTTCGTTTCGACATGGAGGCTAAAAATGGCACCTGCGGTGGCGGCCTTCGGTGGCAGGTTCCGATGTCCAACGTAGGCTATGACTACAAGAACAGTGAGTTTGACTACCAGAACCCCGAGCTGAAATCATGCTGAACCCCAAACAGGCATGTCCAGCGGGTGCTTCTTCAACCTAGGCGCCCGGCTAGCGCGGTACACCGGCAATGAGACGTATGCTAAGCAGGCCGCGGAGGCCTGGGACTGGCTCACTGCGGTCGGCTTTATCGACAAGGAGACATGGGCGGTCTACGACGGCGCGCACGTTGATGTCAACTGCACCGACATCAACAAGACTCAATTTTCGTACGTAGCGGCTATTTTGACGGAGGGCGTCGCCTACATGTACAACTATGTATGTTCCGTATTCACCATCCTCTCCCCCTTGTTCAAACCTCCTCCGCCCGATCCCGAGCACCCCATACTGACAGTCAATGTAGACCAGTGCCTCGACCCTCTGGAAATCCCGCCTCGACTCCCTCACCAACAGCACCCTTAAGACCTTCTTCCCGGAGAATATCGCCGTCGAAATTGCCTGCGAATCCCGTAACTCTTGCACCACCGAAATGTTCAGCTTCAAGGGCTTATTGCACCGCTATCTCGCCGGGACGACGCAACTCGCGCCCTACACAGCCGAGAAGATTCTCCCTGTCCTAAAGACGTCTGCTAAAGCAGCCGCGAGACAATGCACGGGCGGCGATTCAGGCACGGAGTGCGGATTTTACTGGGCTGATGGGAAGTACATTAAGCCTGAGTCTTCGACCGGTGCGGGCGAGCGGATGAGTGTTTTGGCGGCGGTTGATGGGTTGTTGGTGGGAGAAGCCGCGGCACCAGTTACAGAAAAGACAGGTGGTACCGGTACTTCAGACACAGGGGGCTCCGGTTCCGGCTCCGGTTCCGGGTCAGGCACCGGAAGCGCGCCCTCATCAACGCCCTCCTCCGGGACCGGGCGAACGGAGATCGGGCTCGTGGCTGGGCTGGTTGGGCTTATAACTTTCGTGATGGCCTAAGCGAAAGTCTAGACTTGGTATTTCCTACCCATGTGGCCACTACGCGTTCTGGGTAAGTTTGGCCTGTCGATCTAGTATTTCGCCGACTATCCGTAAAGCGACCTTCTTTAGCGTCAATTTGATATCTCGTCGAGGAGAGTTATGCACACAACCGTAATAGTGGAAGGCCGTGTGGTCTACACACTTCCTATGCTGTTCCCGGGGGGGGGGGGTTGAGTATGGAGGGGGGAACCTGCGTAGGGGAAAGACACGCCGGACCCGTCCACTGGTCACAAAGACGGGCTGTAGTTGTCTTCGGCATCGGGGCAACCGTGTTTTGACTCTAAACAATGTCGCTCTCGCTGCATGACAAAACTGACTGCAATACCTATAGCCTCGATATCAATCCAGTTGCACCGATGTAGGGAACGAAGTACCACCTCCAGGGTGGTATAGGCTCATCGCCGCCATTGGGCATGACGGTCTCCCAGCTCTCAGCAAGGTAGAAGTATACCAACTGCTCCATGTCGAGTTCCGTAGAATTCAGCGAGGCGCCGAATTGTCCTGGTCACGGGGCAACCAACCACCGTTGTCGTTGAGGACTACCTTAGCCACAGTGGCGATGCACTTTTTCTTGCCGTAACCGAAACATTCGCGACCTCCCGCGCCGTTCACCACGCCTTAGCGACAGGGATCTGGCCTATTGGAACCCATAGTCAGGCGTTCCCGAGATTTAGGCTGGTCCATTTTCTTCTCGGCAAGTCCGGACGCTAATTAGTAAGCCAACAAAACTACACGAGTCTTGCCGATGGTCTCCGATGAACAGATTTTATATTCGACTTTGTGATCCATCTCGAACGCCAAACAATAAACAACTCACCTAGTTACTACTTACCATGTCTCAAACACGCCTCACCTACCGCGAAGCAAAAGCGGCCGATGTACCCGTGATCTTAGCTCTTATTCGCTCCGCCTACCGAGGCGAGACCAGCCGCCAAGGGTGGACAACGGAGGCAGATTTGCTAGATGATGAACGCATAGACGCCGAAGGGGTGCTAGAGAAGATCAACGAGCCTTACGGCGTCGTTTTAGTTGCGCACGACGAATCCGGAAAACTCGCCGCTTGCTGCGAACTTCTAAGGCGGGACGACGAGCTCGCGTACTTTGGACTGTTCTCCGTGGACCCCAAACGTCAGGGAGGGGGGATCGGGCGGCAGGTGCTGGCGGAGGCTGAGGCGCACGCTAAGAGGACTTGGGGCGTTACCAGGATGGAGATGAGTGTGATCTGGACGCGCGAGGAGCTGATTGCGTGGTACATTCGTAGGGGCTACTCGAAAACTGAGGACACGAGGCCGTTCCCCTACGACAATCTCTACAACGGGAAAGCCTTGAGGGATGACTTGTACTTTTCAATCTTGATTAAATCTATCTAAGCGGGTGGCAACGATGTAAGCTCCCTGCCCAAATCTGTGCGCTATAAAGGCATCGAGCTTAAGAGATAACTCTTTACGCCCCAGGGGTTGTAACATTTGTGGTGCCAACCTCCCGCACAAAGATCCTTAACGAACCTCCTTGGGATAGGGAAATCACAGCCATTTCAGAGACCGGTGACCTGGTTGGCGTAGTGCCTCAAGCAGTAAAGGGTATTGCTGTGCGGATGGGACAGCTGGTCTAACCAGAAGACCCCAGTCACAAGATCGCCACTCGTTTGTAAAGTGGTGCAAGTGATACTTCTTAGTTGGGGTCGTAATGTACGAGCCATGAAGAGACTTGCTGCATCTTAAAGTATTCTCACTTGCAAGCTCAATTGAAGCGGCCTAGGAGGTTTAATTAGAGGCGGATGAGGTGTCGATAGGTCAAATGAACCCAGAAGGACTGATTTGCTTAATAACGGTAGCAATTTCATTGCAATTGAATATAAGACGCGAAGGCCACGTTGAAGAGAGTAGTGTTGATTCCAATGATACGATTTCGGTGGAGCTGAAAAGGGGGAGCAGGAGAGTCGGCGGTTCAACTTACAGTTACTCCCGACCCTAGGGACAACTGGAATCTACGTCTTAGACCACGAAACAGACCACAAATCCCTTCTCTACCCAGACATGCGCATCAGTTACGTTCTGAGAATAGACACTGTACATACGATAACATGCTCTGGAGCATGTCTTGGGGGAATACAACAACTAAATGGGCTACGAACGGCGAAAGCGACAGCCCAAATGTCTTGCCAAAAAATGACAAGACAGAAGGCTTCCCAAAAGCACCCACAAAGACCTTACAACTCCAACTGAGCGTCCATTACCATGCCATGCCGATCCAGGTAGCAAGACTTGGTCGTCACAATAATTATGCTCTATCCATCCTTGCCCCTAACCAGAATGCGGCTCCTTTTGCAGCCCCATATGTCAAGTCATCTGGTATTACAAGCTCAACGCCGCGCATCTTACCTTTTCCTCCCAGCCCGCAGTCTTAGGCTCGCTTGCATGAAGTTTCGGTATGGCTTGGTCGACCCCGTGCACGACATCCATGAACTCAGGGGTACCAGCTGCCTCTCCAGCCACCAACACAGTGAACGGGAGTTGACGATAGTATCCGCAATGTCGCTTCAGATGTTTCTCAGCAAGAGAGAGTAGATGCAACTCTAATTTTCCTGGGGGAGATCTCGTTAACATCTGTCATGTCAATGCCGCCTCGCGTTTCCAATCCCGTGGGAGTTTTGGGTGGCATGGACGGAGTCCAGCCAAACGTAGGTAAATTGGGACCGGCGACATACGGCTGCTTTGGACATCTTGCTCGTTCGAGTTGGTCAAACAAGTCAATCAATCATATATGGGGGGGGAGAGGGAAGTGGATTCTTTGGAAAGAAAGGATCAACAAGAAATGCCACATCGAGGCTTTTAGGGAGTCGAAACGTCATTTTGGGGACGGGCCCAGGAGGAGTGCGCGCCATGCATGGAGATGCATGCAGGCCGGGGTGTGATCCTGGCACTGGGATGCCAGCCCTGTGGAGCCTTCGACAGGTACCGGTATGGTCTGAAAAGTCTGCTTGCTGCCTGGACCGACTCATTTCCAACCTGTCGCTCCTCACGATGAGGCCGCCAAATGTCATAAAGCGGCCCCGCTCGGCTGCCTTCACAAACACGGCTTTGCTCTTGCCGAAGAGGCTGTGGCGCAGGAAAAATGGCAATGCAAGTTGGTAAGTCAGATTTGTGGCGGATTCGTACGCATTTCCCGCTCTCTGCTCAGCCGCTGCCGGGAGCCGTTGTTTTTTTTTGGCACCAAGCGGCGCTGAGCAGCCAAATGAGCCACTAAGCCGCGACGATTGAAAATTAGATCTGCGGATCTGCACAGACAGTGCTGACGACGGTCCGCTCTGACGGGTAAGATTTGCAGGGACCTGTAAGCTTGGCGTCGTATCGCCGTATCTTACTATTATAATTGGGAAATTCGGATTCGGATTTCGCCGCGGAGGGTGGGAGGAGTGACAAGTGAAAGCTCTCCTGTGGGGACTACTAAGAATCCTCCCGCGCAACTCTATTGAGCTCTCTCGTGGCTTCGCGATCAAACTCTCAACGTCAATTTTTGCGGCTCCGGCCAGGAGCCCAGTCTCGGAGTAGTAGCATGTCCCAACAACTTAGCGTGGGAGACCTACCGCAGGTCCCATTCTTGCCAGTGGAGGGCCCGTTTGGACCGAGCTTTCTCGACACCGAAGCCTGTGTCTGCGCGCTGCGGCAAATACCGCTCGACGACACGCCGGGTTGGCAGTGCATTGGAAACCAGACTCTGGGAGTCTACACGACGACAAGCGGGAAATGGTTCCAACCCCTCGGCGGCAATGTCGCGAGCGTCAACGGCTCGGTCGACGATGCCTCGCATCCACCAGACACCAGCGAGCCCTTAATATTCGACACGCGTACGGGGCAATTCGAGCGTGCCGGCGATGGGCGTAGTCTTAGTGTCTACGAAAGAGCCTGCACTGGCAAGAATCAGACCACCTTCTCGACGGCGTTCTATAGGGCGACCAAAGAACTAGAAGCGAACGAGACTCCAGTAGATGCCGCGCCATGTTTCAGGCCGGGCGCAGTCCCAATGCAGATTCAGTCGGTCCAATCGTGGAAAGAAAACGGGTGCAACCCAGGATTTCTATGTGGGTTTTCTTCTTTCTCTCTCTCGCGGGAGCGGATGTGCTGATTAGTCGTGAAGGCGCCAACAACACGGTCAATTCCTTGCCACAGTTCTGCCCTCCAATAACACAATGTCAGCAAGCGAGGTTGACGGGTAATGTGTGCTCCTTTCAAGGCCACAATATCGGGATGGGTCCACTCGAGCCGGTGGTCTGTTTACAAGGTAACTACTGCCCGGACGGCGGCAAGGTGATTAAGAAATGCCCCACCGGCCACTACTGCCAACCCGGCGCCGCCACCCCGACGCCGTGCAGCTTCGGCAGCACCTGTCCGGAGGGCTCACAGTACGACCGATTTCTGATCCCGATCGTTCTCCTCGCCTTGGTCGATATTTTGCTTATCGTCGGCATCGTCTGGCATACCGTTGCCAAGAGGCTCCTCAAGCGGAACGGCAACGGGGTGCAAAAACAAGGCCCCAGACAAGGGCTGCTAAGGGCAATGACGATGGGGGCTGCCGGTTACAGGGAACTCCCCGATGAGCGCGACAACGACATGGAGATGACGATACAACCCCCATACATGTCTAGTCGTGCGGATATCTGGTCCGGATTTCAGACGGCGCTGGAGGTGGCCCACGTTCAGGGAATGCGCATCGAACACCTCGAGGGAGAGAACAGCCTGTCGCCGCAACTCCGGGCGTTCGTCGAGTCGATGCGGAAGGCGACGGATGCTGCGCACTTCGGCCTGTCTTTCCACTATTCCGGCCTCAGCTTCCAGCCGGGACGGGCGCCGAAGCCCATCATCCAGAACATCACCGGCTCGATTAAGAGAGGCTCTCTAGTCGCGGTGATGGGCGGGTCCGGAGCCGGGAAATCGACTTTCGTCAACGTGCTCATGGGGAAGATCACGAAGACAAAGGGGGCGGTCATGATCAACAACGTACCCGGGAGGATCAAGCGGTACAAGAAACTTATTGGCTACGTGCCCCAGGACGACATCGTGTTACCCGAACTGACTGTGTACGAGAACATCCTTCACTCGGCCAGGATCCGCCTGCCCCGGACCTGGTCAGATGAAGAGATCGTCGGGCATGTCAACGCCGTCATCGACTGCCTAGAACTCTCGCATGTGCATGACTCGCTCGTCGGCAGCGTCGGCAAGCCCGTGATTTCGGGCGGTCAGAGGAAGCGAGTGAGCATCGGTATGGAGCTGGCCGCGGCGCCCATGGCCATCTTCCTCGACGAGCCCACAAGCGGCCTGGATGCGACGGCGGCATCATCGATCATGAAGACGTTGCAGGCGCTAGCCCGGCTCGGTATCTCCGTCATCGTCATCATCCACCAGCCACGCATGGAGATTTTCGACATGCTCGATGACCTCATCCTCCTTGCCAACGGGCAGATAATATACGAGGGACCCGAGAGGGGGGTGCAGGACTTCTTTGAAAAAATCGGCTTCAGATTTCCCGAACACAGCAACTTCGGGGACGTCGTCACCGATATCATCACTGGCAACGGCCGCGCATACAAGAAGGTTGGCGACATATCGAAGGAGGGATTGATCGCGCACTGGGCGAGTAGCCGCGAGAATGCGGCGCACAAAGCGGAGCAGAACACCGAGCAGTCTGCGAAGGCGTCGCGGGTGTCGCTCGTGGACAACCTGCTGCCGTCAAAGATAGACCGGCCGATGCACCAGATTCTGAAAACGAGGGGCGCCACCCGCCTTAAGCAGGTCTGGCTCTGTCTCCGCCGCTCGTTCCTCCAGCAATACCGGACCAAGTCCATATTCTGGTTCGAGATGGCCCTCGCCTCGCTGGCAGGCTTCCTGATCGGGCTGGCCCAGAACGGCAAGAAGGGCATCATGTTCATCGGCTTCTACAAGCCGCCCTACCAGGTGCTCTCCATCGCCACGGATATGATCTCGGTCCCGCAGCTGGCGCTCCTGACGGCGATTGGCATCGGCCTCGTGTCGGCGGCACCCGGCGTGCGCGTGTTTTCCGAGGAGACGCTCCTACAGCGCCGCGAGGCCGAAGCGGGCCACTCGCGGATCGCCTACTTCCTAGCCAAGGTGGTCGCGGTCGTGCCGCGCATGATTCTCGCCTGTCTCCACTTCACGACCCTCATGATGATCCTGGCCGTGCCCATAATCCCCTGGGGCCTGGCCTTTATTGCCAACCTGATGTACGTGTACTGCATCTACGGCCTCGCCAACGTCATCAGCATGGTAGCCAAGCGCGAGGATGCGCCGCTGTTCGCCACCATGATAAGTCTCATTGTCGGCATCCTGTCCGGCGCCGCCCCTACCCTGTCGCAGGTCAAATCGTGGAATCTGGAGTGGCTTTGGCGTGCCTCCCCTGGCACCTGGCTCGCTGAACTCTACTTTGGCCAGCTCATCACCCCTTTCGGATACCTGTACGACATTGAGCTGGCGAGCCAGCTCACGGGCTTCAGGCTCAATTGGCTATGGAGGAACATATTGATCCTCTTTGGCATTGGCACGGCCTACCGCGTTATTGCGTATTTCGGGCTATTCTTTGGGAAGCGGATGCGTCTGTAGCGAATCACTTAATATTTAACTGCGTTCTAAGGATAAGAAGGGGAGATAAAGCAAACCAACCCACAATTGGGGAATTTTATGATAACAAATATTACAATATATACTTGGGATTGCAATGCCTTATAATTATATATCCAGCGTTACAACCCTTCATCAACCTTATCTGCAACTGGGAATTGTGAGAGCACAAAGCGCGGACTACGTTGGACCGTAGCTGTCTGACAGTTGGGACTTCCCATTTCCAAGACTTTGCCCTTCGCAGTTTACGTACTATCCATAGCTGCAGCTTGGTAAACAGAGTCGGCGCGTATTACGTTGCTAAATCTGGCAGTGGGAAGTTCTTTTGCCACTCGTCCACGTTGATTGGGAAGTCCCGGATGTGCAGCACTGGCTGAGGGTGCTGGCCGGCCTATCGTGCTTACGAGTATATGATATGTCGAACCCTTAATTCTACGTTTAAAACGCCACACTGATCTCGCGTAATGCCAGTTTTGCAGCTTTCGTATCTTTCTTTTCCCCTCGCCTTTAACCATGGCCACTCTAGAGCTCAACATTGACGGCCTCAAAGATACTGAGGATCTCAACCCGCCAGTAAATCCATTTTCAATATTTCTGGCACGTATCCGGACTAAATTTCCGGATTTTACTAGAAGTAGCAGTCGCCCTTGGAGCCCTCGAAATGTTTCGATGCGAACATGAGGAGCGCAAACACCACGGTAGTAACCATCACCACCACGACGGCAACCACCACGGCCAAGGCCGGGTAGATAAGACCACCGCATGGTCCTAGCACGCGGTGGACGTGTGACGCTAGGAAGGTTAGAGGCGGACAGGATCAGGCGACGGCCGGTCCTGCTAGTAGAGTGGCCAACAGGCCTCTTCGGCATCGGAGCCGACGAGGGTAAGCGGATCGGCGCACGTTTTTGGCTCCAGTTGGCGGCGCCCTAACAAAATGTCACCCCTGAAAGCTATACTCAGCGGCTGTCCGCCCCTCTTGGCATGCGACCCCACCTTCCAAAACTTGGATTGCTCTTTTTTATTACACTACTTCAATTCTTACTCTCCACACGTTGGCGCTCCCTTGCAATGAGCAAGGAAGGAAATCTGACCTTGGCTGCCGAGCGGTGAGATGTGTGTCGCATTCGCTAAGCCGCCCAAGTTTTGACTGTCTGATGACTCTGCTCACCGAAACGCCACCTCGACTGTCATAATTACCGCGCAATCCTTCCGGACCATTATCGCCTCGACGACATATGGACCTACTTGTCGCGTTTCCACCTCCTCTCTGTACCTAGCTTAGGTTGGCAACACTGAAGTGGGCGCACGCCGTGGAAACCCCGCCCTGTAGGAGAATGAGCAATCATGTCCGCCGTGCTCACCAGGAAATCGCATCACAAGTCCCGTAACGGGTGCAGGGGTTGCAAGCAGAGGCACGTTAAGGCATGTTGGACCTACCCCTATGCTATTTATCTACTAGTTCACTCATACTCTAATGTTAGTGTGACGAGACTCGACCGCGGTGCGCGAATTGCGCAATCCGGCGCATACCATGTGTCTACGGAGACCGTTCCCCGTTGCACGAGTCATCCACAAATCCTAGCAGCTCGTCACCGGAGCCGTGCCTGGCCATCTCGAAGCCATCGCGCAAGCTTCTGGAGCTCGAGCTGATGCATCGGTGGTCCACGAGCACGTATAAAACCTTCGGCCCGAGCCCCGGAGAGCTCCAGCTATTGCAGCTGGACATACCACGCGACGCGCTTAAGTACGACTTCATGTTGGGTGGTATCTATGCGATCGCCGCTCTTGACCTTGCCGTTGCTACGTTGGGCGCAACGCCCGACAGTACGGTTGCAATGTCTGACTCATCCACCTATCTCTGCGCCGCCCTTGAATACTATGGCAAGGCAAGCATCGGTTTCCGCCGCGAACTGCACCAGTTATCCCGCGAGAACTACAAGGCGGTTTGGGTCTTCTCAACAGCGGTTTCCGTCTTCCACCTCGCGCTCCCGTACCGTGGTATCTCTCCCCATAATGCCGACCAGTCCATGCTAAGCCGTATGGTGACCGTCTTCGAAGCCTCCCATGGTAGTGCCTGGGTTACCAAAGCGAGTTATGACTGGCTTTTGGAAGGCACCCTCCTGGCTCAGGAGATGCAACATGTCGGGGAAGCGTCACCGGACATCCTGGACGCGGATACCGAAGCGGCGGTTTGTCGGCTGCGCTACCTGAACGAGGCAACTCAAGCCTCTCGTGATGCATCCGACTCACGCTACAAGCCGTACGGGCCCGCGATTACCTTGCTGGAGAGGAGTTTCGCCGAGGAGGTAAAAGACTCGATTAAGGGTTTCTGTTTCGTCTGGCCCTCGGAAGTCGGGCTAGACTTCGTCTCGGCGATGAAGAAGTCGGAGCATATGGCTCTCTTCTTGCTAATGCATTGGGGAGTTTTACTACACCGACTCCCCGAGGAGGCGTGGTGGATAAAGTCGGTTGGTCAGAATCTCGTAGCGGAGCTATCCGACATGTTACGTGATTCAGAATACTCTTGGATGCCCGAGTGGACTGCTGGTATTTCATGGGCTCGCCAGCGGGTTGACTTGTCGACGGCCGTGTCATGATTTCCGTCGTGTAGGGCACTGTGCCGGCCCGCTAAGCATGTCAGCGATTCCGATCGGTATCATGTTGAAGTTGGCCAGCCTCGACACCAGCGAAGTCGCGACACGCCTGCAATCCGGCATCTAGGATGATGCTGAGTCACGTCGGCTGTGTATGGCATCGGCCCAGCCTGGTGACGTGGATCCGGGTGCGGCCACCCAGACTGTGCTCCGCCCAACTGGCCCGTCTCAAACTGAGATATAGGGGAGGTAGAAGAAAGGTCGTCATGGGACTGGCCTGTCCATCCTGTCTCGGGGAGCTGTACTTGCGATCGTGCCGAAGTATTCCGAGGAGTGGAGGGGCAAGTCAGATACACAAGGGGTTGGTAGGAGATATTACGAAACATGGCGCAGAGGAGTAACTCGAACAGTGTCGCAAGTGTCTTGAATAGAAGAGAGGATATGGTATTATCATGTCACTCGGGAGCGTTATCATGCCTGCCAATGTATATCCCCATAGTAAAATATAGCATGTGGTACTTCCATGATTGTTTGTCATCGTGCCTCGAGTTCGTCCGAACCCACAATGGGTTGGTGCACAGGCCATCCGCCACCCCGATCCGGTCAAAACGAATCAAATCTGCTTTCGAGGCCGTATTCGTGTTGGTCTATGCTCTCGATAACTCTTTGATAAGTACCAAGGTACTGTACCTTGGCAGTCTGGCAGTATACATACACGTACAATGTTGGGCGCCAGAGCCACCTGGCGACCCATGCGTCCAAACCAGACCCACGAGATAGCTCACTTCCTAGTGTAGAGCCTCCCCCCACCTGGTACTCGTTGCCTCCCCTTCCCTCGACCTCGTTGACCCGCCCCAGGTCTACATGATAGCCCCCTGTTGAAGAGGCTGCCCACGAGCAAAAGCACATTGTTGCTACCCCGCACCATAGCCGGGAGGTATTCTGGAAACATTACGTCGCCGCCATTCAGCGCCTTGGAGATCTGACGAAGAGGTCCTTGGAAGGCCCCGTGTGGTCCGATCTCGATAAGGATATCAAGCGGTAGCTTGGTGTGGAAGCTGACTCTGAATCACCAGGCCAACGGCAACCTAACCGATGTTAGTCCCATGTATAACTTGATGTTTCGTCAGGAGCCCATCTCACCCATGCCAATTATGGCAATAGGCTCCAAGGCCTCTGACGCATGCGGTTCTGTGACTGCAATAGGTGCCATGTTGAGTCCTATCCAGCAAATCGTGTTGAAAGAATCCGTACAGAGAACCAAGTATTTCTGACTAGGTAGGATGTGATTAAATAGTTTAGTTACTAGGGAGCTCTTGGCGAACTTTGGGAAATGTGAGAACAATGCAAAGGAGGAACTGTTTCCTGTAAAAAATATTGATGGGAAACGGGGTCTGGCAACAACTGCACTTACTAGGATTGTACATGCAGCACGTTCCAACATGGCGACCGCGAACGAAATATGATGCCTTATGAGACGACCTATTTCCACAAATACAGGCGAGCCAGTTAGTATCTGAAATTGACACCGACTGTCCGCCTCTCCCGTACAGCGGAGCGTCGATACGTCGATCTTCTTCATTTGCCGTGACAGGGGTTCCCCCCATAATGGGGTGTGGCTGCTAGACCAGCAGCAAAGTTACTATTGGTGGAGTTGCTAGTGGTGCGGGTGAACGTTATACATGATGCACTTTCTTTGACCTGGGCTCTTTCCACTCAGGAGAATGGCAAGAAAGGAAATGCGACCTCTCAACGGTGGAGAAAACGGGAGGATCACGACACGGTTCACAGGTACTTCCTTATAAAGTCCAGTTCTGAATTGGGCCTCTGAGACGAACACCAAATTCGTTCCGTCACAATCATCGCTTATAAAACAAGCAGCAAAAGATATTCCCGTCAGCAGTCAAAATGGCTCAGTGTGGCTTCAATACACTGGTACCAGCCCTGGTCTTCAATGTCAGTATCCTACTTTGACTCGTAGGATCTGTGCCAGGACCTCTCCCAAGTAGGTAGCTAACCATGATGACCACCAAAGTTACGAATCTTCTCCCTCTACCCCATCGGCAACCTTTCGACAGGCGGAACGTGGTCGAGAATTACCGAAATTCTTGCTGGTGCTAGGAAGAGGCCCTGGGGGAGGTGAAGGGAGCTATGGTAAAAATAAATGGTGTATGCGGTAGTCAGTCGAGGGGCCACGAATATCGACCGGCCGGAAGAGGCGCCTTCGACTCGTCTCTGTGTTGAACGAGCCGCAACGCTCCTCCTTGTTTTTTCTTTGTTGTTGTTGTTGTCGTTGTCGTTGTTGTTTCGGGTGTGACGCGAATTTTTCAAGTCGAGGTCGAGTTAAGGTCAAGGTGCTGGTGTTGACAGCAACAACTCCGCCCACTTCCCCAGCCACTGTGGCGCGGGGAGAGGTTAGGCCACGGGGTTAAGGGGGACGGGTTGGTGCGGGCCGTCGACAAAGTCGGTAGGTTGCGGACTCCCGACGAACTAGATCAGCGAGGTTTGGGCGGTTTGATCCAAACTAGAACCGGGAAGGTATGCCGAACTCCGGCCATCGTCGCTGACAAGTTCGCTAAAGGTACGCAGGTCTAGAGGAAGGCGCCTCTCTACTGCACGGAGATAGTCCTCGTCCGACCGTATCGGTGGCCGTAGGTGATGCTGAGAAGCACGCAAGGACTACTGGTTTTCACTTCTAATAGGTCTTTGGTATTGGCGGAATAATCCCGTACGTCTTTTTCTAACAGAGCGTCGAAATGTCACTCTCTAAACAGCTATCCTACAACCTCTAAACTAAGCATTGTGTAAGATCGGCGAAAAACTGTCTTGGCTGTTCATGGCCAAGGGTTCACAGCTGCAGTTGTTATTGGATCCCGTCTGTCGGTTCCAAAGGTATAAATTTACATCCTACTTATCGGACGATCTCCCCTTTTTCCAGAGATCAAGACAGATGTATACATCACGACTGCCCTTGGTAAATGGTTGCGGTTGGCACAGGCGAGTGTCTTAAAAGCTGCTGTAGAGGGCGCAGTATGTGGCTAGCATGTCTAGAACAGACCACAATGTGGGTGAGGTGACCAACACCAATCCAATATGACTTGTGAGCTCTGGACACTGCGATTCATGATATCGGGAATAGGACCTCCTGGCTGATGGGAGGTGCGTAGAGCAGGCGACGAGCAACATCAACGCGACAGGTAGGGAGGCGTCCTGTAGACGGAAATTGAAACGTTCTGTGTTTTGCCTTGGTGACCCATTAGCCAGCGATGGTGTCCACTTACACATTTGGTGTGTCTGTAATAGCTAAGGTACCTGTGCTTCAGTTACTGGTGCGAAGGACGCAACCGTAGATCTCGTTCCCACGTTGGCTACACGTCTAGAACATTAGGTAGAAGTGTCTTGACCCTCCTGCCCGCTCTACCTTGCCTAAGACAATCATGAGCACAATGCTACCTTGTCACCCCCTAGCCAGCATTACGAGTCGCCCTAGCATTGACGTCGAATACCGCCCCGTTATCCAGACTCGTTTCTTGTTTCACGAAACGAGATACAAGCTCTGGAGTGCAAGAGTTGTGCCATGCTCAGACCCACCCTTCGCTTTCGCGTGAGAATGTCACTTGCCGTCACATCATGCTCCTGGTTCCAAGTCCTTTGCTTCACAAAAGTATCTTCGTGTACATATTATCGCCCCGTAACAAGGACTTGACTCAACGTCACGTTGACCCTCAAGGATCCCCTCTGACCCAAGTTGAACCTCTAGTCAAACTCCCTCTTACGCCGTTACACCTCACTAATGGTCCAATTTCAAGACGACACTCTAGGCTGACGGTAGGGTAATTATTACTTTGGTGCAGGGTTGAAACTTTCAAGACGAACGGGGAGCTAGACGTTTATCAATTGGCCCTAATCTTGTGAGGTGTAATAAAGAGTTGAAGCCTTGGGGTTGTTGAAAGTTTAAATCTTTTAATACCTCCCCGCGTCGCATTGGCATCTCCCGCCCCCCCCCCCCCCCCTCTTCCATCCACCTCACCCTCCCCTACCGCAC
>Ga0164242_10000410_pt1 | contig 52583 bp, 38 predicted proteins | sample OricomgcompostMG_FD_108783 | JGI IMG/M metagenome (GOLD analysis project Ga0164242, IMG submission 108783) | Miracle-Growth compost microbial communities from Emeryville, California, USA - Original compost - Miracle growth compost (MG) ...
CATGGTGATTTTCCCCGTCAATCTTCGGTCAGGCACCTGCTGCCGGCAGAGCCCTCTTAAAGACATTAAACATAAATGCATATCTTTGTTTTTGAAAAGGGTTAATGAATGACAGTTCCCAAAATTGTTCGTTTGTAACCTGAATACTAAGCCAGAAGCGGTCGCAACGCTTTTGGCTTTTTTCTATATTCCTTTTATACTGAGTCAAATTTCTCTTGGCTCAGGGGCTTACGATAATAGTTCCCGCACGACTCGTGGCGCGCTTTTCGTCAATCTTAAAATGGATGCTCCCTGTAAGCTCAAGCATTTTCAGAACCTTAGACACTTGCTCGTATCTGGAGATGACCCCTGCATAAGCTTTGCCGGTCACATCTCCTTCATATACAACATCCACATCATACCAACGGGCAATTTGCCTCATAATACCTTGAATACTGCCGTTGAACTCAAAGCGTCCTTCCTGCCAAGCTGTCTCTAACCCCAGATCAGGATGCTCCACGAGTTGAATATCCCCGGCCTTGTCAATCTTAGCTTGCTGCCCCTTCCGGACAATTTGCGTATGATGTGTAGCAAGTTGAGATACTCTCACTGCCCCTTCCAGTAAAGTCACTTTTACAGAAGGCTCCTCTTTATAGGCATTCACATTAAAATGGGTCCCTAGTACAGTAATCTCCGCTTCTCCGTTTTTTACAGTGAAGGGCCTTTTTTGATCTGTTATTACCTCGAAGTATGCTTCGCCATATAGAATTTCCACCAATCTAGTTTTCTCCGAAAATTCAGTAGGAAAACGTATCGAAGTAGCGGCATTCAACCAGACTTTACTACCATCAGGCAACAAAAGTGTATATTGCCCACCCCTGGGCGTAGACAGCACATTATAATGTATTTGTCTTGGCTTAGCAGGCGAAGCCTTATAAGCCAATAGTCCGCTATTCACTTTCATGATAGTACTATTCCCCTGACTGGCCAACTGGCCAGCATTGACACTATCCAAAATAATAGTTTGACCATTGGCCAAGGTAAGCATCGCTTTATTACCTCCCGGAGCAATGTCTCGCGGCCTTATGCCCACCTTTGACACAGCCACGTTTTGATCTGATTTATGGGATAAGGAGAAGTAAGCCAATATCCCCCCAAGGGCAATTAGAAACACTGAAGCAGCGGCAATCCAAGCACCAGATAACCGCTTTTTAGTCTTGGTGGTAGCGAAACCCAGCTGTGAATGAAGCTTTCGAAATACAGCGTCTTCTCTATAAACAGTCATCTTCTCTATCGCCGTATTGCGAGAATCTACGTCCTTCAGGTCTTCAAATAGTTCCTTATTTTTCGGATCTTGGGATAACCATGTGTCAAGCATACGTTGCTCGCTTTCCGTCAATACTCCCTGAGTATATCGGATTAACAGCTGCGTCAGATAATCCAGATTGTGATTTTGGTCTTTGGACATAGATAGTATTGAAAAACAGTACATTACATCATTAGGATGCCTGCTTGGAGGAACCTTTATGGCAAGCTGATTCCTTATCATTAAAAGACGATATTACTTGCGCATATAACTTATATACGACAAGCCCTAGAAAAAGTACCGGTATACGAAATTACCCCCACAGATGGCAAGTCAGGAAGAAAAGGATACAGGATGGATATTTGGAAAATTGGCTTTGTAGTATTCTCAAGCCTTTAGACTTCTGATTTTTTACGGTTTGCATGGATACACCTAGTTTTTCCGCAATTTCTGCATTTTTTAATCCGTCTAGATAACTCATAGACATTACACGGCTACATTGAGGAGGCAAGCCTGCAATGGCATGATAGAGTGCACCAAGTACCTCCGCTCGAAGCATTTCATGATGAAAATTATCCGATATTGCTACGTGCAATTGGGCAAAAATCTCTTCGCGAATCACTTCACGTTGATGAGTTTTTAAATAATCTAAGCTGGCATTATAAGATACTCTGTAGAGAAAATGCTTTATATGTACAATAGACTGAAACTGGCCCCTCTTATTCCAAAGCTTTATAAAAGACTCTTCTACAATATCTTCTGCGGCAGGTTGATTTACGACAATTCGTTCGACAAAATAACATAAAGGTCGGAAGAAGTGCCTGAATAAGACTTCGAATGCCTTCTCGTCACCTTTCTTCAGCGCTGCAGCTGAGAAACTGCCTATTGCATCGTTGGAGGTCATTGGGCTGAGTTTGATAACGTCGGCTTATTTCAGATCAGAACCTTGCGTAGGAGGTTCTGACCCAAATATAGAACAAATGATCTGAAAAATAAATAAGATTACTTGTCAGCTGGAATAATGATCTGATCCTTTCTTTGAAGAAAAAAACTATTAAATTCCATACCGCCATCAGCCTCCATAGCTCCTTTTTGATTAAAGCAACGATCTTTACACTTATATTATTTACTTTTGGTTTCAACGGACTCAATGAAACCTGTGATGAGTTTGATGCTGTGCTTGTTTGTTGTGCCCATGAAAGCCTCTGGATCAATAAGGATTTCAGGTTGCGCGAAAAATTATTCCACTTAACACCCTGAGAGGGATGCATTTCAGTATTTAGTCCATTATAGAATAGCTATTTGCATGATTATTAGTAGGTATCTTAAACGCTAACATATGAAAGATGAAACTAAACGGACCGAGTCCGTGGCAAGTGACAATAAAGGAAACCGATTGATGAAGGCGATTGTGGTGGCTGATCAGGCTGCGGGATTAGCGGGTATGAAATTGGCGGAGCGTCCCGAGCCGCGGCCGGCAATCAATGATGTCATTGTTCAGGTTCACGCTTCTGGATTTGTCCCGACTGAGTTGGAATGGCCATCTACTTGGGCTGATCGCGCCGACCGGAATCGAACGCCGTCCATCCCGGGCCATGAGTTGGCTGGCATAGTCACTGCCCTTGGCTATGGTACGACGGGGCTCTCAATAGGACAACGGGTATTTGGCTTGGCAGACTGGCACCGGGATGGTACCTTGGCCGAATACGTGGCGATTGAAGCACGCAATCTCGCTCCACTGCCAGGTGATGTGGATTTCACGGTGGGCGCTTCTTTGCCAATCTCCGGTCTGACAGCATGGCAAGGACTGTTTCAACATGGGCGGCTTCAGGCTGGACAAAGCGTGCTTGCCCATGGGGCAGCCGGCGCGGTGGGGACAATGGTAATACAACTGGCACGCGAGGCCGGCGCTTACGTTATAGGCACTGGACGTGCCGCTGACCGTCAGAAAACACTCGACTTCGGTGCACATGAGTTTGTTGACTTGGAGAACGATAAGCTGGAAGACATCGGCGGAGTAGATCTGGTATTCGACGTCATTGGTGGCGAGGTTCAGAAGCGCTCTGCAGGCCTGGTTAAGGCCGGAGGTGTGCTGGTATCGGTTGTGGGCCCGGTTGAGGCACGGCCCGCCGATGGTCTGGCGATTGATTTCGTGGTCGAGGCTGATAGCGCTCAGCTGACCGAGATCGTGCAGCGAATTCGGACCGGACGATTACGGCCCAACATCGGCACCCAGGTGGATCTCAATAATGCGGTGGCCGCCATTAACTCAAAGGAACGACACAAGGGGAAGACGATCATTTGCATTCGCCCATAAGTACTCAGAAGACCAGTGGTCTCATCCATTGGTTGATTCACCGCTTCCTATGAAGCCTGAATTTCAAAGCATCTTATATTTTTAGAGCGAAAGAATCATATTAGCAATAAGTCGCTTTTCGGTCAATGGATACTGTCCTGGAAGGATTTTCGATAGACATCTGGAGACACCTTAGTGCGCGCCTTAAAAAAACGGCTGAAATAGGCCACATCGTGAAATCCGAGTTCAAGAGCAATTTGTTTTATGGACTTCTCACTTAAGTATAATTCATGCTTAGCTTGTGTTATTATGCGATCAGAAATCATTTCGCCCACAGTTTTTGATAGGTGCTGCTTCACTGTACGATTTAGTGTCTTGACGGTGACGTTCAGTAATTTTGCGTAATCTGCCGGTCGGTGCTTGTGGTGAAAATGCTCCTCTATAGCATTGATTAGTTTACGAACAATATAATGAGCCTCTGATAGCGTTTCCGATTGCATGACACCTCTTTGCATTTTTATTCGTGAGGCATAGATCATAAATATTTTCACCCATGAAATAGTCATATCATAACGCCCTATGCCGTCATTATTAAGTTCCAAAAGAAGATGATCCAATGGATGCAGAAGTTGAGTCATTTCCTCCTGACTGATCTTTATTAAGGGAACTTCTCCTATGCGCTCAAATAGTACCTGCTTACTGGTTAGTTCCATTTCGTATTTATGATTCCAAAAGAAATCTGGATGAAACTGTAGTAATACACCATCAAGCGGGCCCTCTGCCTCAATTTGAAAAGGTTGGTAAATTGGAAATCTAATTAAGCAATTTTCCGAAAAGTCATATTTTGCCTGATCAAAGATCAATTGACCTCTCCCTTTTTTAATCAGGACTACCTTATAACAATTATAGCTTTTCAAACTTTTGAAATAGCTGTCATCGTCAAGTTGAATGAGCCGAAAGGCCAACACATTAGTTTGCGGATTTACTAACTCTATAATCGATTGTTTATTCATCGTACCAATATTATAAGACGTGCCGTAAAAGTCTTGAGCCCTTGGCATCTAAGGCAAAGAAATTTAGCCTTTTGAGAAAATATACTGACAGGGCAGTATCAGGACTTGCTTCCCAATAGCGCAAACAAAATGGCCGTCTGACCGCAAAAGTATGTTCTTTTCAAAAGTTCTTTGACATAACACACCGAAGGTGAGCAAAAATAACTGTGCTTCCTGCTGACAATTTATTAAAGTTAAGAACAATGAGTTATTATTCAGCATCGAATTTGCGCATGCGTTTATCTGGGATTCTACCCGACAGGATAGATGCGCTCCAGGCCACGTATCTGGACCTCCTGAGTGCTTAAAATTGTAAATCAATTAGTTGCAGAAAGTTTGAAAATATGGCAAAGCAAGATGTCAATTGGGAGAGGTACCGCATTTGCGGGAAAGCAGCAGTAAGAAGGAGCAACAAGTGCGGTCCAGGGGACAATCCAGCTTATTGAGTGCCTAATTATTGGAGAACGAAGGGGAATTATTTAAAGAAGCCATCGGAAATCAGAATCTGACTATTTAAGTCGATATGAGTAATGATGTCCTTTCTGAGTTAAATCGAATGAGAGCGGACAGGAAATAAAATACGCCGGATAAGCTTTGCTGCACTGTGGTAATAGGCAGCAATCTGCATTTCGCACCTCATCCTGGCCTGAAGGATAAAGCCGAGTCATGAAATATTAATCATAGTCATTTTTGAGAACTAACTTCCAAATGGACAAAACTACATCATGGCGAACCACGTTTAGGATGGACAAAAGGGACTATTGGTTGCAACATGTGACCGCCATGGCAATAGATGTATCAGTACTCCGTACTATTGTGATTATGCGAGGAGACATTTTCCAAATCTAACTGCCTTATTCAGAGAAGCTTGCTACAAACATATAATGAAAGGACTCCCCACCGGGAAGTAGCTGTTTGAATTGATCTGCAGAAAGTGCAAATGTTTGTCTGTTTTGTCCATTGTCTTTTTGCTATCGCGGCGCTAATTTGCATGCTTATACCGTTATCCATGAATCAAGAAGACGACTTTGGTCTTTATGAATCTCACATGCCGCAAGAAGCCTTTCACTTAGAAATGGATCTTTATGATACAGGTATGTATTCTAACCTCTTGTGCATTCCTTGTGATGGCGTATTCATTGTGGTTTCAAATAATGAACACCTTACATCGCTAATAAAAGACGGCATAGGTGCAGATGCGTGGGAGCAACGAGATGGGCAACTGGAAGACGAAATTCTTGAAAAACTGGCAATAGCCTTGGAAGAGTATATCCGTAGTCAATGAGAAATATAAATAAATGTCTAGATGAATTTTTCTTAATGAACGATACCAATGAAAGCCATTTATAATAGTCAGATAATTGCAGAAAGTGACGACACGAAGGTGGTTGAAAGCAATCACTATTTTCCTCCAGATTCGGTAAACATGGAATTTTTAAGACCGTCTGATAAGCACACAACATGCCCCTGGAAGGGCGTGGCATCATATTACAACGTCGTGGTTAACGGGGAAACAATAGAAGATGCTGCATGGTACTACCCTACCCCAAAGACGCCGGCAGAACAGATCAAAGGATATGTCGCATTTTGGCTTGGTGTTGAAGTCACCGAATAGATCGAATGGTGTTTTTGGGGATGATGATGTTGCCATGGTCAGATCCTAATCAACAATGCGATGGCACATGGGATGGCAAGTTGGTTGACCCGCTGCTGGTATCATCAATGCAGGAGTTTTCAAGGAAGAGACATATGAATTTTTTCATATTAAGTTGTCAATGATTGTGTAGAGGTAATGCTAAGCGCGGGGACGTCAAGTTAATTACAACATTTAGATATTAAAGACATGGGTAAAAATGTGGCTAGCCAGATTGTGGAAATGCTCGTAGAAAGTGGAGTTAAAAGGATTTACGCTGTTACAGGAGACAGTTTAAATGCGCTAAATGATGCTGTGCGGCGTAACGGGCGTATTGAATGGATTCATGTGCGGCATGAAGAGGCAGGTGCCTATGCAGCGGCTTCAGAGGCCGAACTTGGCGGGATTGGCTGTTGTGCGGGTAGCTCTGGACCTGGACATGTGCATCTTATTAATGGTCTTTATGATGCCCAGCGGACTGGTGTTCCTGTGATTGCGATTGCTGCGACAATACATACTAGTGAGTTTGGAACTGAGTATCATCAGGAAACAAATACCATAAAACTTTTCGATGATTGCAGCTGCTATAATCAGGTAATTCAAACGCCCGCGCAAGCGCCACGCATGATGCAGACAGCTATCCAGCATGCCATTCATCAACGCGGTGTAGCGGTCATCGGCTTACCGGGTGATATTGCGCCGCAACCTGCTCAGGAAAGCGTTGCCGCAATGAACACTTATAGGGCCGCCACCCTCCTGCGTCCCGTGGATGAGGAGTTGGATAAAGCAGCTGCTTTATTGAACAAGTATCCAAAGGTTTCCATCTTTTGTGGCTTTGGCGCCATTCATGCTCGTGAGGAAATCTTGCTGCTTGCAAAAGCATTAAAAGCACCCGTGGGTTACACTTTTCGTGGGAAAATGGGTATTCAGTATGACAATCCGAATGATGTGGGAATGACGGGGCTTTTAGGCATGCCTTCTGCATATCATGCGATGCACGAATCGGACGTTGTATTGCTTTTAGGCACGGATTTTCCGTATACGCCGTTTATGCCGACTAAAAACAAGCTGATTCAAATAGACGATAAGCCCGAAAAGTTGGGGCGGAGAGCTAAACTGGCACTGGGACTAACGGGGGATATTAAGGATACATTAAGAGCGCTCCAGCCATTAATCAATGACAAGGCTGACGATAGTTTTCTTCAGGCCCAAGTGGCATTATATGGTCATGTAAAATCCCATTTAGACATTTATGTAAAAGATTCAGGGGCCAAAGATTTGATACAACCTGAATTTGTAGCGCATGTTATCAACGAATTGGTATCCGATGACGCAATATTCACGATGGATACAGGCATGTGTTGTGTATGGGCGGCCCGCTATGTCAACGCTGCTAAAGGCCGTAGCTTTTTAGGATCGTTTAACCATGGTTCCATGGCCAATGCAATGCCGATGGCTATTGGAGCTGCACTGGCACATCCGGAGAAGCAGATTATTGCCCTCTGCGGTGACGGTGGTCTGTCGATGTTGCTTGGTGATCTGGTAACCATCAAGCAATATCATTTACCCGTCAAGATTCTTGTATTTAACAATCGTTCTTTAGGAATGGTGAAATTGGAAATGGAAGTTCAGGGCCTTGTGGACAACGAAACAGATCTTGTAAACCCTGACTTTTCGGGTATTGGAACCGCGATGGGCTTCAAATCCATCACTATTGACGAGCCTCAAAGCGTGTATGAAGGACTTTTAGAGGCGCTAAGGCATGAGGGACCTGCTATAGTAGATATTAGGACTAATCCTCATGCGTTGGCGATGCCCCCGAAAATTGAATGGGAGCAAATAAAGGGCCTTGCCTTATCTGTAAGCAAAATGATGTTAGGTGGCCGTATGGATGAAGCGATTCAAACCTTAAAATCAAATTATAAGCATCTCACGGAAATTATATAGTTTTTCGGATATGCGGATATGCGTGATTTTGTGGGAGTGGATCCGAACTAATTGACGGATGATCATGTGAGGTATGCGAGTGTTAAAGAACATAGATGCGATCAGTTGTTTTTGGCCTGTGGTGAATTCAATGGAAATTGTACACACATAAATTTATAAAATGGAACGGTGGAGCCTAAAGGACAAAAAAGCGCTCGTTACGGGAGGTTCAAAAGGTATCGGTAAAGCAGTTGTATCGGAATTTTTAGCATTAGGCGCTGAAGTGGTTTTTACTGCGAGGAACGAGGAGTTGGTCGTCGATGTGCTTAACCAATTTAAGCAAGAGGGATATCCTGTGCACGGCCTAACAGCGGACGTGACAAATATTGACCATAGAGGTCGAATAATACAATGGGTGGATCGGCAATGGGGTAAGTTAGATATACTCGTGAATAATGCGGGGATTAATATTCGAAAACCTAGCAATGAATATCTTTTACAGGAGTATCAACAGGTGCTGGAGACGGATTTGATTGCACCGTTTGAGCTTAGTCGCGAGCTCTTTGAATTAATGAAAAAGGGCGAAAATCCTGCGGTGGTAAACGTGTCTTCTGTGGCAGGGGTATTGGATGCAAAAACGGGCGCTCCATATGGCATGGCCAAGTCGGGTCTTATTCAGATGACGCGAACTTTTGCCTGCGAATGGGCTGAATCTGGTATTAGAGTTAATGCGGTGTCTCCCTGGTTTACCCAAACACCTGCGACGGAACGCTTGTTATCAAATGGGGATAAATTACAACAAATTATATCAAGAACGCCCACTGGTCGGGTGGCCAGAGATGAAGAAATTGCTACGGCAATTGCATTTATGACGATGGATGAGGCCTCCTTTATCACTGGTCAGAATCTTGTAGTAGATGGCGGGGCAACCAGTTGCATCCTTTAATTTTCGACCGACACCATTATATGTCATGGAACGATGTCGGAACCGCGAGAAGAGGATACGGGAAGGAGGAACCCCTGGCCTATTCCGGTTTTTCCAGCCGCAAAAGATCGGATGCAGTGGTGGACATCTCTATACAAGGAACGCCTTAAATCAAATTATTATGAAATTTAAACGCAGAATGTATGATACGGGCAGTGGAATTTTCTTGCTAGCCCTACTTCTCACGTTATCTCCTGCCCTGGTGAAATCGGAAAATATTGCTCATAATGGTAAAAATAAGAATACAATGGATTTGAAAACTGATACCGCTACATTTGCCGCCGGTTGCTTCTGGTGTGTAGAAGAGCAGTTCAAACAATTAGATGGGGTCGTCGCTGTGGTGTCCGGATATACAGGAGGCACCGCGGCTAATCCTACTTATAGGCAAGTGTGCACCGGGACTACGGGACATGCCGAAGCGTGTAATATCATTTACAATCCGTCAAAGATCTCTTATGACGAGCTTCTTGCGGCATTTTTCATTGCTCATGACCCCACGCAACTAAACCGTCAGGGAAATGATGTCGGAACACAATACCGGTCGGCGATATTTTATCATAATGAAAGCCAAAAACAGCTTGCTGACTTTTATATCAAGCGGTTAAATGATGAGCACGTATATAATCAGAAGATCGTTACCCAGGTAGCTCCCTACGGAATGTTTTATAAGGCAGAGGATTACCACCATAATTATTATGAAAATAATATGGGTGCGCCATATTGTCAGCGTGTGATCAAGCCTAAGCTTGAGAAGTTCAGAGAAGTATTTAAGGATAGACTAAAGCATCAATAGACAGTTAATGTCTGTGATAATAATGTGTTATGAAATATTTACTCACGAGTCTGTGGCTGCTCTTTCTGGTACTTACAGGTTGTAGTGGTAACGCTCAGCAAAAAAAATCAATGATGGATAAGACTAAAGTGAATAATCCCTACTACTCACGCACAGATACAACGAGTCTAGACGTAGACAATGCGGAGTGGAAGAAGATATTACCGCATGATCTTTATGTAGTGGCGAGGGAGCAGGGAACTGAACGCGCATTTACCGGAAAGTATTGGAACAGTGAGACTAAAGGCACATATTATTGTGCGGTATGCGGTAATAAGTTGTTTCGCTCGGATGCTAAGTTTGCAAGCAGCTGCGGATGGCCAAGCTTTTTTGAACCCTCGCGCGAAAATAGTGTTATCTATAAGGAAGATAACTCATATGGGATGCATCGAATTGAAGTAGAATGCAGCCGTTGCCACTCCCACTTAGGGCACATTTTTGATGACGGTCCGGCACCGACATACAAAAGATACTGCATGAACTCCATTTCATTGGACTTTGAGCCGGATGGATCGGGGGAATAAGATTTTTGGGTTTCCCCGGTCAATGTTAAGGCACTTCGGAAGCAAACCACTAGCACCTACCTGGAATCAGCCAAGGCCGTTGTAACGGCATATATGGTCGTCGGGGCAAAGATGCCGCCAGAACAATTAGTGTCCGTTTTTCTGATATAGCGGTACTCAATAGGAAGATTTAAATGGCTCCATTCAGTGACGATTAATGGAGGCATATATAATAGGAAAGCCATTGACTTGCATTTTCTGTGTGTTGATGTATAAAAGCAAGGAAATTTAGTTTATTTATTTTATCCTTCTCTAATATTATGATATCAGTAGATGCCTGTAAAACCACGCTTGGAACACGAAATAAAGATTTTTATTTCGACGTTATCCAAGGTCTGACCCAGGACCCCAAGCGGCTGTCGTCAAAATATTTCTACGACAAAAAAGGCGACAGCTTATTTCAGGCGATTATGATGTCTCCGGATTATTATCTTACCAGATGTGAAATGGAGATTTTTACCCATCGATCCAAAGAGATCGCCGACAGTTTCCACATTAAAAACTTAGATTTTGAATTGATTGAACTAGGACCCGGTAATTGTGCCAAGTCAATTCATTTGATTCGTACGCTTATTGCGGAAGGTGCTCTTTTTAATTATGTACCGATCGACATCTCTGAAAATGTAATTGAAGAGCTAAGATCATTTCTGCCTTCTCATATGCCAGGGCTACGATTCAGTGGCCTGGTGGGTGATTACTTTGACACGTTGACGTCCCATTGCTTATTAACTGATGCACGAAAGATAGTGATGTGTTTAGGAGGTAATATAGGTAATATGACAATGGCGGAGAGTATCCGATTTTGTAAAAAATTACGTAGGTATCTGCAGCCTGGAGATCAATGTGTTATAGGATTTGATCTGGTAAAACATCCGGCAATTATCCGCCGTGCATATGACGATCGGGCCGGCCTCACCAAAGAATTTAATTTAAATCTATTGAATAGGATTAATCGGGAGCTAGAGGCTGATTTTAAAATTGATCAGTTTGACCATTATTGTAGTTATGACCCTTTGACTGCTGCCGCTAAAAGTTATCTTGTTTGCTTAAGTGATATGGTAGTGCATTTGCCCAGTACGACGATTTCTCTGCAGAAAGGTGAATGCATATGGACCGAAATATCACAGAAGTATTCAAAGGCCCAAATTCGACAGATGGCGACCAGTAATGGATTTGCGCATACTGCTGAATTTTTAGATACTAAGTCCTGGTTCATGGATGCAATTTGGACAGCGGTTTAATTCAAATAGGATCAGAATGGAAAAATTTGATGCGATCGTCATAGGTTCGGGGCAGGCAGGAAATCCTTTGGCAAAAAGGCTGTCTGAGGAAGGGCGGCGCGTGGCGCTTGTCGAATCGGATTTTATAGGAGGTACCTGTATTAACTACGGATGTACGCCCACAAAAACGCTGGTGGGGTTAGCTAAAATTTTTAGCCAGGCAAAACGAGCTACAGAGTATGGAATTACGCTCAACAATAGGATGCCTATTTATGAAAAGATCTATCAACGGAAGAATAAAATTGTAGCCGATTTTAGAAACGGGCTAGAAGAATCATTGTTGACCGATCCTAATATTACGATTTTTCATGGAAAAGGCGGTTTTTCCGGATATAAGGAAATACGCGTGCAATCAGACAATATGCATGATAAAGTCCTTACAGCGGAGTTGATATTTATTAATACGGGGACGAGAGCGTATGTTCCTGACATTGAAGGGCTGCAATCTGTAAAGTTTCTTACCTCAAAAACCATTTTGGAGCTGGAATATCTGCCGAAGCGGTTGCTCATTATTGGTGGTGGCTATGTCGGACTGGAATTTGCTCAGATTTTTCGCCGAATGGGGAGTCTGGTTACTGTGATAGAAAGATCTTCCAGGCTGTTACCAAAGGAGGACGAGGATGTAGGATTAGAAATTCGCCGAATTCTGGAGGCGGATGGTGTGGAAGTGGTTACCGATGCAATAACGAGCCGTGTGGAGACTGATGGTGATGAGTCCATTAACGTGGAAATTTCGGTGAGTGGCAAATCATATGCTTTATCTGGGACACACCTTTTACTGGCTACCGGCAGAATTCCGAACACGGAAGATTTGAATTTGTCCGAAGTGGGCATTCAAATTGATCAAAAGGGATTTATTTTAGTTAATGATCACTTGGAAACTACGAAAACGGGCATTTATGCTCTGGGTGATGTAAAAGGGGGTCCGGCATTCACTCATGTATCCTATCATGACTACATTATAATGGTGAATTACTTGTTTGGTAACAGGACTTCCTCCATTTACAATCGATTGATTCCCTATTGTATTTTCATCGATCCCGAACTAGGGAGAATTGGACTTACCGAAAATGAAGCCAAGGAAAGGGGCTACGATTTTTCTGTGGCAAAAATGGATACAGCGTTCATAGCCCGCGCAACTGAGACGGATGAAACAATGGGTTTTTTGAAGGCGATTATTGATAATAAAACCAAAAGAATTTTGGGCGCCGCCACTATATGTTCCGGTGGTGGTGAATTAATGTCTTTATTGCAGATTGCAATGCAGGGTGGGCTTACCTATGACCAATTACGAGATACCATGTTTGCTCATCCCACCTATGCGGAAGCGATCAACAACCTTTTTAATCCTGTACATATACAATCACCCATCTAATATGACAGATCTTAGAGAGCGATATCGTAGCGTTCGCATGAGAAGCGAAGAAATTTGTGCGACTCTGAAAACGGAAGATTACGTAGTACAGCCAGTCGTAGACGTAAGTCCACCTAAGTGGCATCTGGGACATATGTCGTGGTTTTTCGAAACATTTATTCTGTTACCATCCGTTCCTAACTATACGTGTTTCAATTCTTCTTATCCTTTCGTATTTAACAGCTATTACGAAAGCCTCGGTGCACGTGTGATACGCACTAACCGTGGCAATTTAAGCCGACCGACTGTGGAAGAAATCTATCAATATCGCCGACATGTAGATGCTGCGATGGATCAGGTGCTCAGTGTGCCGATAAGCGATGAAGTGAAAATGCTGACTATTTTGGGACTCCACCACGAACAGCAGCACCAAGAGCTGTTAGCAACTGATATTAAGTATATTCTGGGGCATAATCCGCTCTTTCCGGCCTATGAAGAAATCGCCAACGCTGTTGAAGCAGAGTTTCCCTCAGATCAATTTATTGCGATGAAGGAAGCATCCCATGATATTGGTTACCAGGGTAATGGATTTTGTTTTGACAACGAATTGGGACGCCACACCGTCTTTCTTTCCGCATATAAGATCGCAAAAGGACTGGTTACTAATGCAGAATATCTTGAATTCATGGAAGATGGAGGGTATCGCAACCATACATACTGGCATGCAGAAGGGTTGGATTGGATAAGAAACAATCACATTGGTGCCCCGCTATACTGGCATTGGATAGATAACAAATGGCAATGCTATAGCGCATCTGGAATTCAGCCATTGAAATTAAATGATCCAGTGACGCATGTGAGTTATTACGAGGCATCTGCATTTGCTGCTTGGAAGGGAATGCGGTTGCCTACTGAATTTGAATGGGAGGCAGCGTGTGATCAGTTCAATTGGGGTAGCCGGTGGGAATGGACTGGCAGTGCTTATCTTCCCTATCCCGGCTATGTCAGAGCCGCTGGTCCCGTCGGAGAGTATAACGGCAAATTTATGGTCAATCAGATGGTACTTCGCGGAGCGTCAATCGTTACCCCGCCGGGGCACAGTCGACCCAGTTATCGTAATTTTTTTCATCCGAACTTAAGGTGGCAATACACAGGTATTAGGCTGGCGCAGACTTTGGGTTAACACGGCATGGACTTGTCAGCTAAAGCGCCTCAGGGGATAATCCATCCACTGTATAACCGCAGGTCATTCTCGACGATACAAATTCTTCTATTAGTGAAATCAATTTACGTATCATTCCCATAAAACAAAAAAATGGAAAAGAATCTTCAAGAACTGTCTAAGGCAAAAGATGAGATGGTAGCAAAAGGTCAAATCATTGACGCTGCGGAAAAGTATTTTGCATCCGATGTAAAGACCATCGACTTTGATGGTACAGTGACAAATGGAAAGCAAGCCACGATGAAGAAGTTAAAGGACTTTGTCGGGGCGATTCAAACAGTAAATGATATTTCACTTCACCGGTCCTCAGCTGACGGTGACGTGTCGTTTTCGGAATACGTTTTTAGCTTCGTAATGGCGGATGGAAGCGAGATTTACTGGCATGAGATCATCCGTTCATTATGGAAAGACAGCCAAATCATTGAAGAACGGTATTTTACGGCATAGCGGAAATGAAGTTCCTCCATCCAATGAACCACATTTGGAGATAAAAAACTAGAAAAAAGGACCTACATGGATAAAGTATCTTTAAAATCGACGCTTATAAAGGCGCATCGCGAAACGCTTCAGCGATTAAAGGATGAGTATGCAAGTTATCAAAGCGGTGGCAATCTTAACCTTGAGGATGTACGAGATGCTGATGATGACTCACATAGAGAACAGACTGAGGAGTATTTAGAGGCTTTGGAAAGGCAAATTAATCAAAGAGAAAATGAACTTGAAATGCTCCAGAATTTGGATTTCAGCCGCAAAACCTCTGTAACAAAAGGTGCTGTCGCATTAGTTGATGGACAATATTATATTATCGGTATACCTGCGTGCCAATTTGATCTGGCAGGAAATCACTTTATAGCCATGTCACCTGATGCACCATTTTATCAGGAACTTATGGGTAAAAAACAAAAAGATACCTTCGTGTTTAATGGTAAAAAATTTGCGATTGACGCTATTTTTTAACCTTAAAGAGGTGTTGATATGCTCAGGTAGCTTGATGTCGACCTGTGGCGATCTTTTTTGAGGAGCTGCCGAAGATACACACGAGTACTCGCAACCCTACTCCAATCAAAATTAAGAAGCCGGCTATTGTCAAGTGGTTATTAATCCCCAACTGTCCTGGTTCAGGGAATTATACCATGATAAGTTAAAGTGGTAGCCCGGATGATTATTGCCTCATGAAGCTTACAAAGGAAAAGAAAAAACGAAGGATAAAACAAAGAAGATGGAAACAATTGATATACATGGAGGTGAAAATGGAATTACTTTTTTTTCACTTATGGTAGATGGCCGCGAAGTCGGAAGGATGCTGATCAATGTTACTTCTGGTATATTGACGGCTGGGCATACTAGCGTGGATATTTCACAACGACATAGTGGGTATGGCAGAAAGTTGGTAAATGCGGTGGTCAATTATGCCCGTAAAAACAATCTGAAGGTGTTACCAGAGTGTGGATTCGTAGCCATGATGTTTAACAAGTATCCTGCACTTTATGGAGATGTTCGGGCTAAGAGGTAAGGTAAAGGGGGACAGCAGGAAAGATTAGGGATTTGGTTTTCCCCACTGTCTAAGGGTGGCGAAATTTTGCGGGCACCAGCTGGTGCCATGGTAGTTGTATAAAATTAGCATCTTCGGTACCGATCGATGTCCTTGCCTGCATTCCGGGTGTTCGCAATGGAGTGCGCTAACGACTGAGCTGACCTCTATAATGAGCATAGCACAGGACGAAAATTTCGCTAGCTTTTTTCCTTACCTATTATAGCATATGCGGTCGCGGTAAGATAAGCGTGACCTATCATCTTCTACAAGTCATAGAAGACAAAAGACCTTCAGTGATGATTCATTTTGCGTCTGCCGGAAGCAAACGCGTTCCGAGTGTATATCTCATGAAATCCAAAGGTCTTTGGCTTGTGGGATGTGAGGCACAAAATAGGGATGTTTTAGAAAAGCTGTGTACCTTTGTGTGGTCAGTGTAAGCCTTAAAAATGCCTCGTTAGGAACTTTAGGGGTACACCGATGGAGCGACGGTAGGATTTTTCTCACTCGCCGGCCAGTAAGCAGGTGGCTAAGGAGTAACAAGCCTGACAATCGTCAGCGGCTTGGCAGTTCACAGTCATTTTCTTGGGCTATATGACGGTTTGTGTAAAATTTCTTCAACAAAATATAATATACCCTTGATTGCCCGCACTCCACGACGCTTCATGATGCATTGAGCCCTGTAGTTCATGATAGTTTTCTTGAAGGGCGGTAGACTATCACTTCACAATTCAAAGCTATGCATGTTCATTTTGTGCAGCATGAATCTTACGAAGCCCCAGGGGCTTATCTGGCCTGGGCAAAAGCCCGCGGTCACCAGGTGAGTTTTTCCAAGGTATATGCATATCAGCCCTTGCCAGGTGCATCTGACATTGATGTACTGATTATCATGGGAGGGCCGCAGAGTCCGACAACTTCTCAAGCCGAATGTCCCTATTTTGACGCGGAAGCCGAGATCAATTTAATCAGCCAGTGTATCCGGTGCGGTCAGCTGGTCATTGGCGTCTGTCTTGGTGCACAGCTAATTGGCGAGGCACTTGGTGCCAGCTACGAACCCAGCCCCGAAAGAGAGATCGGCGTTTTCCCCATTTATTTGACGGAGGCGGGATTAGCACATAAAATGCTGCAGCATTTTGGAGACGCTTTGCCGGTAGGGCATTGGCATAACGATATGCCGGGTTTGACTCCGGAAAGCCGGATATTAGCCATGAGTGAGGGATGCCCTAGACAAATCATTGAATATACTCCGTGGGTATATGGATTCCAATGCCATATGGAATTTGATGCACAGATCATAGAACCGCTGATCGCCAGTGACGAAAACGCATTTACCCGGACCGCCTCTCATGAGTTTATTCAAACTCCGGCGCAAATACGCAGTCATTCCTTTGAGGAGATGAATGAGAAGCTTTTTTTATTTTTGGATAATCTTTCTGAAGAATACGTGAGTCGGTTACATGCGGGAGGTGTCGGGAAAGAGGGCTGAAAAATTGCGGGCGTATAGCGGCAACGCATATCTTTGTTTACTTTCCTAAAACGAATCTATGGTAACCAGACGGACATTTATGCGCAATACCCTGCTCAGCGCAGGCTCGGTAGCTTGGCTTTCATCTGTGGCCGAGGGTTCTCCCCTGCCGTTTTCCCCAATTGCTCAGACCCAGGGGTATGCTTTGGGAATAGCCGACTACACGTTTCGCCATTTTGATATCCCCCAGTCCATTGCGATTATGCAGGATCTTGAGATCAAGCAACTAACTATCAAGGATTTTCATATGCCCCTGAATAGCTCCCCGGAGAAAATCCGAGAAGTGATGGCCCAATATGCTGCCGGAGGTATCCATGTGTACGGCGTGGGGGTCATTTATATGAAGACCAGAACTGATGTGGACCAGGCTTTTAATTATGCTAAAAATGCCGGCGTGTCCCTTATTGTAGGAGTGCCGGAATACGCCCTACTTGACTATACCGAACAGAAGGTAAAGCAGTATGGCATCCGATTGGCCATACATAATCATGGTCCTCAGGACAAGCTTTATCCCGGTCCGGCAGAGGTCTATGAGAAAATTAGAAATCGTGATTTACGAATGGGATTGTGCCTGGATGTGGGTCATGCGATTCGCGCGGGCCAGGATCCCGCCCAGGCAGTATTGAGCTATAGTAGGAGGCTCTTCGACATGCATATTAAAGATGTCACAAAGGCGGAAGATACCGGTGAGGCTATTGAGATAGGCCGAGGCGTGGTGGATTTCCAGGCGTTGGTCAGGGCATTACGCAAAGTGGGATATTCCGGGCATTGCAGCATTGAGTTTGAAAAGAACATTCCGGACAAAAGCCGGGAATTCCCCGGAATAGCAGAATGCATCGGATATTTTAAAGGGGTGAGTGAAACGATTGTGTAGAAAACTTGAAGGTATTTGCTGCAGGAGAATTGGCCACCTGTTTAACCTCCTTCCCTACCTTCGGAACCCTTTACAGGAATGGCAACTTCTAATGGAGCGTGCTTTTTCTGCACAAACAGGATCAGGCCGACTCCGGCCACGACCAGCAACAGCGAAATAATTTCCGCCTGCGTGGGGTGAATGCCGAAAATTGAATATTTAGTATTCACTCGGATGAGCTCAATAAAGAAACGTTCTAGACCATTAAGAATCATATAGATTCCGAAGAGCATTCCCGGTATCCGAATTTTCTTCCGGATACTCCAGAGAACGGCAAAAAGAATGAGACACATCAGGATCTCGTATAAGGGGGTCGGAAAGACGGGCAATGGCAGCATGGCGCAATGGTCTCCCACACATCCCGGTATGGGAATTCCTTCCCCGTTGACGTTATGCGGGTAAGTGAAGGCAAAACACCAGTCCGGCAGGAATCCGAGAAACCCCGGCTGGGTAAAAGTGGCATGCGGAACATTGGCGAGACTGCCATGTTGCGCGGTTAAATAGTTGCTGAACTGCTGCATTGCTTGCTGAAACTGTGAAGCTGTCCCGCGGATTACACCACCCTTTCCATCATTGATATAGGCACTATTGTAAATACCCCAATCTCCATCGCCAGCCATTTGACACCCAATGCGACCGAGTCCGTAAGCCAGCATTAATGCGGGTGCGGCGCTGTCCACGAGTTGCCATCCATTGATGTCCTTTTTCCGGGCATACCAGATGATGGCCACAGCAGCTACGATTAATCCGCCGTAAAAAGTAAGACCACTAAAGGAAAGGAAACTGCCAAGCGGGTCGGCCATATAACTATCCCAATTCTCCAGTCCGTCAAAAACCTTCGCACCAATGAGCCCGCCCACAGCGGCAATAACGACGATGTCGCCGATACGTTGATGAGGCCAGACTGGAAAGGTTTCCAGTTTAGGCTGAGGAAGCTGTTTTTTCTTTTTTTCCCGATAACGGAGATAAGCCATCAAAGCGCCTAGTACAATACCTCCGAAGAAGCTGCCTTCAGTCGATAAAAGCAGGTGTTGGGGATCGGCCGAAAAAGCGTCCCAGTGTTGTAAGGCAAAAAGGAGCTTGTAGCCTATTAAAAATCCGATGATAAAGTTGCCTGCGAGCTCGCTGGTGGAAGCTGGCTTTCCAAGCCATTGTTTTTCTTCCCGGCTTTTTAGCCATCCCAGCTGCTCTCTTCGTTTTAATTCTTTGGCCAATGCATAAGCCGATGCGAAAAAGGCGATTGCCACAAAGAAGCCAAAAGTCTGTACCGGAAGCGGAATCCGGATTCCAAAAAGATCGCGAAGCAAATCCGATATGCTGGGATACATAGGCTAAGGCGCTTTAAATAAACGAAAGGTCAAATTTAGAGGATTATGACCTAAAAAGCGAACAATGCGCAGATTTAGCGATTCTTGCCTGATTGACAGTAAAACAGCAAGAGCCCGTTAAAGCAGGTTTCCCGGTGCCATTGAGAAGTATAGCCCTGGTAAAATCTTCCCGATTTGTGGACATGGATGAGCCACCCTCGTCTTTCGAGGGAAGTATGCCATATATGCATTAGAGCGTGCTATTTCACAGATCGCCTTTTTGGGTCAATATTGATCGTCCAGGGCAAAAATCGGTTTGCGGTCGATCCATGTACCGCGGGTAAAGTCAGGGATATATTGTACTGCCCCGCCTTCCTGGAGAGAAGCTTCCGATAAGGGGGTGATCGAATACCAGGTCGCTAAATCATATACATCCAGAGGAAAAGGCGCTTTGCGTTTCAAAGATTCGATGAAAGCATTTTCCACGAACCAATCCATGCCGCCGTGCCCTGCCCCTTCTGTATCTGCCGCATATCTTTTCCACAAGGGGTGATCATATTTTTCCAGGTAAGCCTTATCACTTTCCCATGCATCCTCTTTTTGGCTGATTCCCTCTATATAAAGGGAATCATTCAGATCCATCCATAACCCACGCGTACCCTGCACGCGGAATCCCAGCGAGTATGGTCTTGGCGTATTGGTATTGAGGGTCAGCTCAATGGTTTCTCCATTGGCAGTTTTGATCAGGGTGGTGATCACATCTCCCAATTTAAACCGTACCTGGGCATTGGGGTGATCCTTGCCTCCGTTTTTTACAATATATTCATGAAGGCTGCGCGATTTGCAAGCCATGGATACTAAAGACAACAAACGGTTACCACGATTAATGTTGATCATATTGGCTACCGGACCCAGTCCGTGCGTGGGATACAGGTCGGCATTACGATGTACCGAATGCAGGGTTCTCCAATGAGCTTCCGAGATTCCCTTCTCACCAAATTCCACACCATGCCCGTAAAAGTGTACTCCGTCGTTAAATTTCACGTTCCGCAAATCATGCTCATATCCTCCTTCAAGGTGGAGGATTTCTCCGAAAAGTCCCTGCCGGACCATATTGAGTACCGCCATCACGTCCCTTCGGTAGCATACATTCTCCAGCATAAACACCTGGATGCCGGTTTGCTCACTGGTGTCTACAATATTCCAGCAGGAGTCAATATCACTGGCGCCACAAACTTCCACAGCGGGGGTTATTCCTGCCTTCATGGCGGCTATGGCCTGAGGAATATGCCAGTTCCAGGGGGTGGCAATCACCACGGCATCGATGTCGTCCCGCTTCAGGAGATTCAGATAGTCGTGATTCCCATTCGTATATTCAGCTACTTTGGTTTGTCCCTTATAGTGATCCTGGATGATTTTTCGGCTTCTGGGGATCGCTACTTTGGTGTCCGGATCACATATAGCCACTACGGTCACATCTTCTCTGGCCACAAGCAGACTAAGATGGTCCTGCCCTCGAAGCCCCACCCCGATCATGCCGATCCGGATTTTGTCTTGCCGCACGTTGCCGAATGCGCGGGAGACATTAGCCGCAGAGAGCATCGAAGCCCCGGCGCCGGTCAGCGCGGTATTGCGGATAAATGTTCTGCGAGGCATTGCATGTTTCGTCATTAGTATTTTTTTGAGTGATGGATAGGAAGGTAATGAGATAAGCTATCGTCTGCGCCTTCCCGTGATAGCTTCTATTTTTTCCCGGATAGGTCCGAAATCCGTCTTCCCTCCTTTTCTCGCTTGGTTAACCAGATCCCGAAGCTCGTTTTCCAGATCATTGTGAATGAGGTTATCAAAAGGCTTGCCGACTCCGAGATTCTTGGGCCACAATTCCGCTTCATCAATTTTTTTCAGGGCTGTACGGTAATTTTTCTTTTGGGCCGCTTCTACGGCGAGCATTAGTTTGATTTGTTGGTAGAGTCTCCGGCCGCTGGTGGCTCCTTCATAAGGAAGGATGTTTAGGCCATCTAGCACTTTCTCCGCTTCGCTATACCGGTCATTTAACATCAAGCTGTGTACATAGGGCATCCCTATCATATAATTTTTGGGATCAGCCTGGTAGCCGGCCTGAAGTACCTGCAGGGCCTTGGCATTGTCCTGGTGCCGGATCAGCATTTCACCCAGATACATCCTGTAGCGCCATTGGTCGGGTGCTAGTTCAACAGCCTTTGTCAAATCAGCTATTTGCCGGGCCGTATCGGTGCCATCTGCTAACCGGGCACGGGTTACATAAAATGGGGCAAAAGAAATTGCTTCCGGCATATTGCGTAACAACTGACTGGCCCCTGCACTGTCGTTGCGGAAAGACTTGATCAAAGCCAGGTAATATCGCGGTTTCCAATCCTGGGTCTTGGACATTGCCCATTGCATCACGGTGGCCGTTTCTTCCCGGAATGGGAAGGTCATTTTTGCATCCCCTTGATCCGCCGCTTGAAGCCAGGTGGCAGCATCGGCCATGTCTTTATGAAAATAAGCCCGCCAGTATGCAATTTCGTTATTCTGAGGAGCCATTTCCAACAGGGCTTCGGCTTCCTTGTCCAGTCCCAGTTTATGATACCAAATCGCCAGTTCCAAATAGTTTTCCGCGGGAAGCTCATTGCGGATCGAGCCAGAAAAGGCTCTCCGTGCTAAGCTGTCCTTGGCAGCCCAGTAATCTTCAAAGCGTGTAAAATAATTGAGCGGATCAATTTGCAGAATCTTTTCCCGCGTGGCCTTGTATTGCTGCTCATTACCTAAAAGCCGGGCCCCCAGCATTTGGAGTTTCAGGCCTGTGATATTGCCCGAATTATTTTCCAAGCTTCGGGTAGCATATCTATAGGCCTTTGCATAATCGTGTTTCTGAAATTGCAACAGACTCATTTCGGTGAAAGCAGCGCTGCGAAATGGCGTAGTCAGGCATGCAATTTCGAAACCGTCCATCGCGTCATAATATTTATGAAGCTGGGCAGCTGCCAGTCCATAATAATAATTCGCCCCCGGGTTGTATGTATCTACCGATAATGCCTGGCGTGCATAATAGAAGGCAGAATCGTATTGCATACTCCGGTATTTAAGAAATGCCATTTCTGTGAGTGCCGGTATGTAGGAGCCGTCTTTTTGGAGCGATTGCCGGATCTTCACTTCGGCGGTGGCATAATCCCTGTAACGGGCCTCATCTCTGCCCATCAGGTAAAGGCCATAGGCGGATTCCCAGTTAAAGTCCGGAAATGGTTCGGAGGGACGGTCCAGTTTTCTTCTTTCGTGCTGATTGGACCAGACCACAGTGCCCTGCACACTAAGCTTACCAAACTGGGCCCCTGATTTCAACGCCACAGTGTGCACATAAGGCTCCAATGGCATTAGGTCGAGTTTTTCGGCATAGATAAGCGCTCCCGATTGATCATAGAGATGGAGCGTGTCCGATATCCGGCTTACCGGCGAGATACGTACCGTCAATGAGTCTCCCTGGGAAGTTACGTCGAATACGCCGTTGAGATCTGCATATTTCGCTCCGCCTGTATGGCTGAACGGATACCAGTATTCCGACCAGTAATCGGTTTGGTATGGGGCAAATCCTACCTGCTTGAAGGGAGTCAGACTACTGACCAGCATATTCTGACTAAATAATCTGCCACTTTGTATTTCGGCGTATTGTCCGCCGTGATCGGTGAGCAAGTCTTCCCATATTTTTCCCTGACCGGACAAGGCCCACATGAAGACCTTCTTTCCGGGTTTGTCTTCCCTTTCCGCATAATGGATCATGCCAAAGTCCTGCTGCTCCCAATAGGCACCATAGTAATTGCTATAGGTACCGAAAATGTGATAAGATTTTGACGAGCCGAAATTATTCTGCCCATAGATGGAAAGGTCCTGGCCGTTGGAGGTATCGGTCGGCCAGAGGTGGGAAGACCCGTCATGGCCGATATAATGGGTGCCTGGATTAATAAATTCGAGACTGTCCCGGGTCTTGACTGCCAAGTTCATCCAGCTGTAATAAGGTTCTTCGATCGGCGTGGTATTGTGCCAGTAGGTTCGGGTGATAAAGTAAGCTTTATCCTTGGGCAGGCGGATTTCAATATTCCACCGGGTGCGGGACAGCAGATCCAATGCCCCGATGATGCAGCTGACACTTCCGTCCGGATTTTTTCGGGTTAGATAATCGACCGGTGTCCCCACAGTCGGAGTATGACCGATAATTCCGAAATTGGATTCTATTCCGCCGCTGGTCCAGGCTCCCCGCATGGCAATATCCCTGAATTTAATGACGTCATTTTCATAGATAAAGGGCTTGCCGTTCTTCTTGTCGATAGCGGTCCAAATTTTCCCGCCAATCTGGGGCAGTATCTGCACACTGATGTAATCGTTGTCCAGTTCGACCACCTTCCAGGATTGCTCTCTAGACTGATCGGAGAAGCCGTCGTAACGGAAATAAGGATAAATCTTTTCAAGATTAGGTACGGGATTTGGATCGGAGAAGGGATACGTTTTAAACGTTTTTTGATACTCTTTGACCGTCGCATCCTGTTGGGCATAGGCACTGTAAAAGAAAAGTCCGACCATGGCGGAGACCAGTAAAATACATTTGTTTATTTTTATCATAGATCGCTGTTTTGCACATTCACGGATCGGCCGCGAAGCGGTCCGATATGTCCTGGCTGGGTTGTCCGAGACAATTTACAACAAATCAAGCAGTGCGGCACGAATTTTATCATAATCGTCGCCGTGTTGAGACCAAGGCACGGCCTCGTCCATAGATACCTCGCTGAAACCGCGTGGGATGACTGAGTTGATGAGTTGGAGGACCTTTTCCCGTCCTACTTTCTTGGCGGCCATGGACATGATGAGCACGTCCTGCTGTCCCCGGCGGATGTTGTTCAGGCGGATGGAAGGGATTAGCCGATTCAGTCCCCGGTCCTCATTGGGATAGAACGGCATATGGCCCGGGTAAAGCACAATACCGTCTCCGTTCCCGAATTCTAAACCATTGTTGATAAAGGTAAGCGGGTTATTAAAGACGTTTTGATGGAGATGTCGCTTAGGTCCCTGCCCGTTGTGGTCCCAATGGGTGCCCTCCCAGAGAAAATAGGTATGGATGTTGTATTTATACATCATCCAGCAGTCGACTCGAAAGTCCACGGCAGATGCCTCTAAAATGACTGATCCGTACCGGGGACGATTTCCGTTGTAGAACCAGTGGTCCCCTCCTCTTTGCCGGATGGACGGAAGATCTTTGAGATCTACGCCGTCATATCCAGCCCAGATATCAATGGCGTCTTTTAGTTCAGGATGATAGGCAGTGGTGGTAAATACCGGTAAGCGCTTTCCTTCTCCCGGGTCATTGTGAATCCAGGCGGCTCTTTCCCGGATCCAGGCATATTTGTCTTTTCTCGGCTCATCGATGAGATACCAAAAATATTTCACGGCAGGCGCATTCTTTTCAAACCAATTAACCCAAAGTGAAGCTTGCCGGCGTACCGTGTCCCTTGTCGTACCCAGCACCGGGGAGGCATACATGCCGATGGGGAAAATTTGTTCTCCTACCCCTTCCCCAGGTCCATGGTATCCGTAAGCAGGCGTAAAGCCAGTTCCATCCAGGTACGGTTTATACCGGTCCATTAATTTTTCATCAAAAGGTCTGGTGTTTGCGGCAAAGCCTCCCACCACATCTATGCGATGCCGATGTCCTTCGAATTTTACCATTTTATCCACCTGTTCCTGGCTCATTGCAGGATAGTAGTCATGCACGTTAGAGGTAAACAACCAAACGGTCGTCAGATTTTTGTCTGGCAGATAATGCGGTAACAGGGATATCTCCAGCGGGATTTCTCCGACCAGCTTACCGGCTTCTCTGACTTCCACGGTGCCGCGGTACACCCCCGCCGGATAATGAGATTGGTCTCTGGGTAAAGCTACGTCCACCCAAAAACCCTGATTCCGGTTCGCCCCTATGTCGATGGGGGAGCCTCCTTGTCCAGGCAGGGCATCAGAAGGAATGAGGGCGTCGGGGATCCACCCCGTCATCGGCCGGGGCGCTGCGGCCGATGAACCGTAGTACCAGTTGGGTTGGGTAGAATCTGTCACATGGAGATAATGTTCGGTAAAGATGGCCAGGCTTCCTCCCGGCCCATATGACAAAGTGTTCCCACCTATGGTGCGGCCTGATGGCTGGTGCTCAGGAAGCGTGATAGCCAATTCAACACCTGAAGCGCCTTTTTGTCCCGTCGTTACGATGACCTGAAAGGCCAGTACTTCGTTATACAATCCCTTTAGGCGTATGGTATGGCCGTCCCAGGTGTAATTTTTTTCTTTACTGGCGGGATGGAGATCGTCGCGAAAGATCTTTTCACCATCCCCCAAAGCCCATATGCCGGTCACCTGGGCCGCTACAGGAACGCAAAAAGACAAGCAGATAAATAAAAAGAACCACAAGTGCCGGAGCTGTTTGATCATTTGTACAGGTTTTTTCTGAGTCCTCATATCCTATTGATTTAATCATCGCAAATGCGCTGATTCTTTTTCTGGTAATTAGGGTTTTTTCGCCGTGAGTGCTTCCAGGCGTTCCGCCATGGCCCTGCGGGTTTGATACAGTGATTCTACGTTGCGGGAGAATGCGCTGACGTCCACCACCATATTGCGCACTAAGGAATCGGCATATGCCTGGGCACCTTCGTGGCCCAACAACCACAGGTATTCATAGTCCTCAATACCGTCACGCAGAAGCTCCATCCTTATCGAAGAGACGGGGCCGTGTACATTCGGTTCGCCGGTATATTGCCGGGTATAGTCTCCGGGATACAACACCGATCCTTCTCCGTTCAATACGTACCCGCTGCTGCACTCGAAACCCGAGATATAGGTGACGGCGTCCAGCCAGGGATTGGGCGTCTGTGGCCAGAAGTTGAGACCCCAGTAGAGAATGCCGTCCATATGATAACGGGCAGTAATCCAGGGAACCATAACCAGATCAAGGGCCGGTGCATCGATGAAGTAATTAGGCTGCGGGTAAGCCTGATCGCAGGAGATGTACCAGGTCATTTCGCCTCCCTTGGCTTTCTCTTCGACAATAGCCTGTTTAACTGCCGCTTCATTGAGGGCATTTCCATGGATGGAGAAGTTGTTCACGTATCCCCGCAGGGTTCCCCAGTCCTGATGCCGCCTGTCGGTGACCGGAGATTTGGTGGCCAGGAAAGGAACTCCGTGCGTGGTGTGATGCACCAAATCCCCCCATTGGCGCGTATGCTCATAGGCCTCCTTGGATCCCGGTTCATCTATAGGACTATTGAATACCAGCCGATCATGCCAGCCGTGCTGATCAAAATAAGCTTCCACCTGGGACAGGTAGGCCCCAACCAGCCGGTTGAAGGCATCGCTGAACAGGGGGGCTTTGATTAGGCGTTTGAGTTCCCCCGGATAGGCGTTTAAAAGCACCCGCTTGGTGTGCAGTTGGTTCATGTAATACTGATAGCGGCTATCGTTGAATTTTACCTGCAGTTGATCACCGGTTATTGTGATGGTGGGCTTTAGCTGGTCGTTAAACCAGGGTTCCATACGGTGACGGTACAAAAAATCATAATAGATCTGAGTGAGCGAATCTATTGCGGCGGAGGTATCGGACTGGTGGTAGAAACTGGCCAGCCACCCCTTAGAGATATTCATGTAGGTGATCAGATGGGTCGAGTCAGGCAATGAAAAATGATACACCTGTAATTCAAGATTGATGCGGGCAATTGATCGGTCGTGCTGGGTGATTTCCGCCGTTCCTTTATAGAGCCCGCCCGGAGTATGCGCTGGAACTGCTATGTCCACCCACAGAGGCCGGTTTCCCACGACGTCAAACTGCGCCTGCATGCTGAAAGGCTCGGCGATAGGTGCCAGGGCATCTGGCCAGTACCCCGTTTCTCCGATGGGACTCGACTTCCCATATAACATGATATAATGTTCGAGGTAGCAGTGAACCACGCTGTCCGGAATGGTTTTTCCATCCTCGGAACGCAGGTCTGATACTTTGATAAAAAAGCCTCCGGGGGCCTCCGGTTTGCGACCAGGGGGAACGGGCGTGGTGATCACGACCTGAAAGGCTGCATGTTCATTTCCTGCTCCGGCAATCTGAATGCGATTATTGTCCTTGGACCATACGAGATTTTCTGTCTCGATGGGATCATCCGGACGAATCTTTTGTTCGGCAGGTGCACCCCAGACAGAGACCGTAGACTGAGCATCTGCCCGCAGGGTGAAAAAAAGCAATAGTCCTAAAAAAGAATATCTCCAAGAATTGAGTGTCCAAATCATGATTGGTGATTTAATAGCCAGGGTTTTGTGTAAGCATGGGATTCAGCCGAACGTCATTTTCCGGTATAGGAAACAAATAGTCGTCTTCAGAGAAATTCTGCTGGATGTCAGGGTTGCTTGCTTCTTTCAGCATGTGTTTGCGGATCAGATCAAACCAACGATCATACTCGAAGCATAATTCAAGATTTCTTTCCTGGATTACCTTGGTATCGAATGCGGTCTGGGACATGGAAGTGTTGGCCTGGGGATCCGCCGGATTAATCTGGTAGCCGTTGGCACGGTCGATGACCTGATTGAGGTATTTGACGGCATCCGGTGTGGGGCCGCCCTTTGACATGTTTTCGGCTTCTGCATAGATGAGCAGTACATCGGCGTATCGCATGATCGGTATGTTGATAATGGACCGGCCCGCGTCAAAGTCTTCCGGCGTGTCGTAAAGATACTTTTTGATGCCGGGGAGCTTCCCCAGGGTCTTGTAGTCCTCTCCATCGAATTCTGTCTGGATGTAGGCATATTTTCTGGGTTGCTCCGGATATTTATCTACCCATATCGGATCGGCAGATTCATCGCCCCAACCTTGCATATCCGACCAAATATGAGGGTCGGTAGCCATATCATTATAGTTGGAGTTGAAGCTCCACATCATTTCCGGGCCATATTTTGTGGCTACGGAGAACACATCGTTGATGTCGGTAACGAGATGGTAACGCCCATCCTGAATCACCTCACCGGCTAACTCCGCGGCTTTTTGATAGTTTTCGGGCTTATGCAGCGGATAGGTGGCCATGGTCAGGTATGCCTTGGCCAGCAGGGCCTTCGCGACGTCCATTGTAGGTCGGCCTTGTTGGGCCTTTGGCCAGGAAGCCGGAAGCTTGGCAATGGCTTCGGTAAAGTCCGCGACGATCAGTTGATAGACGTCCTCGACCGAGGAGCGGGCAATTTGTGCGTGGAAGGGGTCTTTCTCCGCTTCGGTCAGCAGAGGAAGGCCTCCGAACATCCGGACGAGCATAAAATAATTATAAGCCCGCAGGAACTTAGCCTGTCCGATGAGTTGGTCGACTGCGTCCTGGGGAGTGCCTTTCAGACTTCCCTTTTCAATCGACCCGATTGCAGTGTTGAGGTTAAGGATGGCCGCATAGTGTGCTGCCCACAGATCACTGGCCCAGTTGGCTGGAATATTGAGATCCCCACCATTGAGCTGATCATCGTTAGAAAAATACACCATGGCATATCCGTACGCGGACCATGCATCCCACAGAGAATTCATGGCCGAGGCGAAGACGGCTTCTACCTGCGCGGGAGTGGTATAGAAATCATCTGGAGATACAAAGCTGAGCGGCGTCTCATCCAGTTTTTTACAGGAGGAAACGACCATAAGAACTGCCAGCAGAAATCCCAGAGCATGTTTTATAGAAAAAGAGATCGTTTTCATGACCGACAATTTTAAAATGACACATTGACACCGATATCGAAGATCCTGGACTGCGGGTAATTATTATAATCCGCACCGATCTGGGCGTCGTTGCTGTTGAATGAACTTACTTCCGGATCATAACCGGTGTAATGAGTAATCGTGAGCACATTGGTGACGCTGGCATGCACCATTACTTCTTTTAAGCCTATCTTACCGGTGAACGGCTTAGGAATCACATAGCTTAACGTCACATTTTTCAACCGGATGTAAGAGCCGTCTTCTACATACCGGGATAAGGTATTTCCGGCGCTGGAAGGGAAGGATACGGTACTGATGAGGTGAGCGTTTTCCCGGGTGCGCTGGTCGATAATGGCCGGAATGATGGCGTTCTGATGATCCGGGGTCCAGCGTTTTAATAGCCTCACACTGGTTCCGTCGGGGGCGTCCAGGGCAATCCTTGCTACGTTGAAGATGTCGTTACCCTGTTTGCCCTGCACTTGGAATGCCAGGGAGAAATTTTTGTAGGATAACCGGTTATTCCAACCAAAGATAAATTTCGGCATAGAGTTGCCAATCACCATCTGGTCATCCAGGTTAATTTTGCCGTTATGATCCTTGTCGGTATAATGGGGATCTCCCGGCAGCTGGCCGTATTGGGCAGCCTCCTTGGCCTCGCTTTCTTTCCAGGTGCCTTCATATCCCCATCCGATCATCTGACCGAACGGTTGGCCGGGAACCAGGTACATGAACGGCAGATTCGTGCCTTGTCCGGATCCCCCCGACTTGAATCCGATCTTATCCTGATCGCCGATGTTCAACACGGTGGTTCTGTTGGCAGAGATGTTGAAGTCTGTATGCCAGGAGAAATTACCGATAAAAGGATCGCCTCCGATGGCCAGTTCAAATCCTTTGTTGCCCATAGAGCCCACATTATCGATGATGCTGGAGAGGCCTGTAAAAGTAGGCAGTTCCCGGGGCATCAGCAGATCGGTAGTCTTTTTGTGATAATAATCTGCGGTAATGGTCAACCGGTCATTTAAGAATCCCATATCCAGCCCGATGTCAATTTGCTCGGTGCTTTCCCATTTCAGAGATGGATTGGCAGCCGAAGAAATGTAGAAGCCGATATCTGTGCCGTCGCTTCCATTGTAGGGGTAGTTGCCGCCGGAAGAGATTCTGGCCAACGTACCGTAAGGGCTGATGGCCTGGTTGCCGGTAATGCCCCAACTACCCCGGACCTTCAGGTTGGAGAACAAATTGAGATTTCGAATGAAATTTTCCTCAGAGGCCCTCCAGGCTAACGCGGTGGATGGGAAATAGCCCCACTTGTTGTTTTTACCAAACACCGAGGAACCGTCTGCCCGGAAGCTGGCGGTCAACAGGTATTTGTTGGCGAAAATGTAATTGACCCGACCCAGGTAAGAGTTGATGACCCGTTGGCTGGAATAAGATTCCGTGGTGGTGATATTAGCGCCCTCCAGGTCATGGATCCCCGTTTGCTGGCTGGTGAAATCACTGGAATTAATGGTCGATTCATCGTCTTTTTCAAACTCCTGTTCCGCTACCGCCGTCACCGTGAGGTGATGTGCCCCGAAAGTCCGGTCGTAGGTTAACTGGTTGGAATTCTGGTAGTATGCACTTTTATCACTGTAAGTGACTCCCGAGCCGTTTAGCTGCAGCCCCGTAAATGTCTGGGTGTTATAAAAGGAAGTATTATTGCGGTTGGTAATCACTGCTCCTCCGGATATGTGCAGGGTAAGCCCCTCAAGGATTTTAAAATCGAGGTAGGCGTTCACATTGTTACGGATCGTGCCATTCTGGATATCTGGTTCCAGGGTGCTGGCCAGGGGATTCCACAAAGTGGGATTACCATAATCGGTGGCTGCTCGGCTATAATTGCCGGCGCTGTCGTAGACCGGAATAGTCGGTGAAAAGCGGGTGGCTGCGCCGATGGGATTATTGGGCCAATCGGTGTTTCCCCCAAAAAGCGCTGAATTGGACTCCTCTTTGGTTCCTGCCCAGTGGATGCCAAAGGTGGCCCAGTCGGTAATCTCCGTTTTGAGATTGGCCCGTAGAGAAAACCGTTTGTAGCCTGAATTTAGTAAGATGCCCTCCTGATCCAGGTATTCTCCTGACACCCGATAGCTTATCCGGTCGGTGGCTCCGCCGATTGACAGCTGATGGTTCTGGGTGATGCCTGTCCGGTAAATCACATCCTGCCAATCAGTGCCTCCGTGCTTATCAAAGGCGGCGATCTGGGCATCGGTGAAGATGGGTTTAGGATTAATGCCGTTGCCATTATTGGCCAGCTGGACCGCATTAATGTTGCGGGCATAATCTCCCGCGCTGAGCAGCGGCAATTTATGGCTCAGCGAAGAAAAACTGATGTCGTAATTATAGCTGATGAGCGGCTTGCCTGTGGTACCGGTCTTTGTGGTGATCAGGATGACCCCATTGGCGCCCCGGGATCCGTAGATCGCTGTGGCGGACGCGTCTTTCAATACTTCAATGGACGCGATATCGTCTGGATTCAGCGAGTTCAGGTTGCCGCCCTGTAGGCCATCAATGACGACCAAAGCATTGTTGCCACCCTGGATGGAGTTCATGCCGCGGATGCGAATGGTGGTATTGCCGCCGGGTGCCCCATCGGTATTGAGCACCATCATTCCGGCCGCTTTCCCCTGAAGTGCCTGGTCGACCCGCTGCGTGGGGAGTAATTTGATGTCGTCTCCTTTGATGGAGCTAATCGATCCGGTAAGATCGCTGCGCTTTTGGGAGCCATAACCCACCACCACCACCTCATTAAGTCCGCTGGCATTGGGAGACAGCACGACGGGTGCGGAGGAGCTGAGGGGTAAGGAGACCTCTTTGGGATTATAACCGACGTAGGAAAAAACCAGTGTGGCATGTGCAGGTGCTGTAAGGGAAAAGCTGCCATCGGCGCCGGTAACTGTCCCCTTGGTAGACCCTTGAATTTGTACGGTCACCCCAGGCAAAGGTTCGCCTTTTTCATTTTGCACCCGTCCGTGTACAGTCGTGTCTTCCGGCAGGTTCGAAGGCGCCCGGTACGTGTCAATGTGGAAGAAGCCATAGTGGGTCCCTCTTGCCGTCAACGGTCGCAATTGATTCCCTCTTGCCGTTTTAGTCCGGACCGAGAAATAGCGGTCAATCTGTTTGAATTCCAGGCCTGTCTGCGAAGCCAGTTCTTGTAGGATCATTTCCAGGGACTGCCTTGTAGCGCGCAGGCTTACCCGCTGGCGGGTGTTCACACTGTTGGCATTATAAAAAAAGCGAAAACGAGTCTGCTTTTCGATGTCCTTAAAAACGGCAGCCAGGGGCTGTGCATCGACTTTGAGTGTGAGGAAGACCTTTTGTGGGTCCAGTTCCTGACCCGAGCTGCTCTTCGCAGTTAATAAGGAGGAAGACGTGACGATAATACTGAATATCAATATGGCGTATCGACCCGTCATTATCAGAAAATGAATAAATGTTTTTTTCATACATTTGGACTGTTTGAAAGTTAAACACTTGCCGGACGCGTCCGGCATCGGTTGGCTTTACAGGAAAGGCTGTGTAGCGGTGCGTATCCCCATACTGGCCCACACGGCCCAACCCGACATTCCGGCCACCTCCCCAAAGAAGGTGGCCGCTTTTTTAGCTGCTGTCAAAAACGGTGTAGAGACTTATCATGGCGTCGAGGTTGAATTAGATAAGGAATCAATAGGCGCAAGGACGATCAGGCTGTCCGTCAGTGCATATTCTATATTGCAGGAGTAAGCGATTGCCTGCATGACCGTTTCAAGAGGCCGGTAGTCGAATTCACCCGATAGGCTCCATTTGGCATGCGCCAGCCCTTTGACGATTACTCTTCGATGATAGTAACTGCCCAGCTTTTCCACGACTTCCTGCACATCCGCGTTTTTAAAATATAAGATGTTTTTCCGATAGTCAAACTGGTGGCCGCCGGTGGAAGCTTTTTGGAGCGTTCCCTGCGCCTTGTTATAAATCACCTCGTCTCCGGGATCCAGCATCAGACTTTCCTGACGTCCGTGTGTGGGGTGTTCTTGTACCCGCAGTTTTCCATAAGACAATGCCACCCTGAGCTCATTGTTTTCAGAGAAGGAGGTGACTTTAAAAGAGGTACCGAGTGCGGTAGTACTTACCTTACCGGCTACTACGGTAAAAGGCCGGCTGGCATCCGCGGAAACCTCGAATACAGCCTCTCCCGAGAGCTCCACAGTCCGGCGGCTGCCGCTGAAAGGTTGAACCACCCGAAGGGAAGATGAGGGGGACAAGAAGACGACTGAACTATCGGAGAGCACCACTTTTTTGTGGACGCCCGGCCCGGTAGCGAAGAATTGGGAATCGCCGCCTGCCCCGGAATGTCTCTGATACAGCACCATCACAGTGGTGGCAACCAGTAAAAGACATGCTGCGGCCAGCCACCAGCGCCGGTTTTGAGGGTGGGAAGAGGACACGGGTATAGCCACTTGCTCGTGCAGTTTATTCCATACCCGGGTCCGAATTTCTCCGGGGATTTCTTCCCCCGCTTCCAGTTCAGGCCAGGTTCCGTCCTGCAGCCATTCTTTGATGGCCGCCACTTCATCGGCGGTGCAGTGGCCCTGACTGAATTTTACCAATAGGGATCTTGAAATTTTCATAATAAGCTACGGAATGTACCGGTGATGTAAGTACCTCCCTTTTTAAGTAGTACCCGCACAGGGCATTTACCCTAAATATTTTTTGGGATGAGAGACCGAATATTGAAATTTCCCGAAAGGAGCATGTAATTTGAGTAAGTCCTTTTGCGGAGAAACCCTTCTTATCAGGAAAGGCGCAAAATGATCAGCAGCAGCAGAATGTATTTACCCAGGGCAGAAAGTGCTTTGGAGATGTGGTACTCCACGGTCTTTACCGAAATGCCGAGTACTCTGGCAATTTCCTGGTAAGTAAGCCCTTTCTCGCGGTTCAACAAAAAAATCCGCTGGGTCTTTTCGGGCAGCGATTTTACGCCACTCTGAATCTGCAGATCCAATTCTTTGACAACCATCAGCGTTTCGGGCGAAAGCGACTCGGTGGTTGCCGTTTCAGAAGTCTGTTGAAAGGCATGCAGCTGCTTTTTCTTTCTTTGCTGCTGGAGGAGATATTTATAAGATTGATTTTTTGCTGCCTTGATCAGATAGGATTCAAGATGTTCGATGATGACGCTGCTTCGGTTGTTCCATAAAGACATGAAGATACCGATAAGGAGATCCTCGCTGTCTGCCTGCGAATGCGTGTAGTATACGCAGATCCGGAACAGCTTTTCCCAATATCGTTCGTAGATGGCCTTAAATGCATCTTCATCACCGACGGACAATCTTTCCACCAATGCCTGAGTAGATAGACCTTGCATAAGATGCGTTTTGGAATACTGCCAAATTACTTCTTTTTTTTTACCATGCAAATTTCGGGGCCGCGCTTACCATAACTGTATGGATACTTTCTGTAGGAGGAAGAGCGCCTGCAATCTTTTCGATGACATCAACCGGGTAAGCACGCGGAGAAAGACCTAAATCTATATGGATCAGTTCACCGCGTAAGGATATCTAACGTGTTTTTGTTGTCAGTTTGATGAGGTAGGCTGTGAAATTTTCAGCCGCCTTTTGATTCTGAAAATCGGTCGGCAAATATTTATGTCCAATATATTCGTTATAGATCCAAGGATCTCCCACAGCCAGCACGTATCCTTTTCCGACATGACTTTCTGCCATCAATACCTGTTCGTCTTTGATCAGTACTGCCCCGGCAGGCCGGGTAACGCTGAGCGTAGACACCCCCTTTAAATAGATCTTGCTGAGGCCTGCAAAGACCGGGTAATCGGGGAACTTGGTGATGGCCCCCATATCCCATTGTTGGCCGATGACTGGGTTGGCGCTGGTTTCGTTGAAGTGGATGCCAAATTTTTCAGCAAGATTATTCAGGTGGGTGAATTCACAATTGCCCGAATCGTTGGCTAGCAGGACCAATACGCCCCCATTTTCTACCCACTGCGTGATGTTTCGAATATCTCCGGTGGAAATATAATGGGGATTGGGGTTTTCCGAACGGGTGTCCGGATCCACGATCAGGTAAATATCAGCCTGGTCCAGGCGGGTTTTGTCGGGTGCGGACTGAAGCGTATCGAGTATCGCGCCCTGTGCTTTAAATATCTCCCCCCACTGGGAGTAACCACTGTTAGCCGTATCGGACCAAAGGTAATGAAATACAGTCCCGGTCTGGGGATTCACTTCATGGTTGAAGAAGTTGTCAAGCAGTACATGAGTTTGGGCCTGACCATGGACGGTCAGGCAGCTAACCGCTAACAGGCAGGCCACTATGGCTTGTTTTACATTGGAAAGAGACATGTGGTTACGATTAATCAGGTAAATGAATCACGGATATCCCGGAATAACCGACTATCCTGTACAAATTTACCTTTTTTGTACAAACCTGACCAAAGGCTGCTTTGGGTCAGATTTTCAATCGCAATCGTTTTTTCTCCAGCAGCCCCGTGACCAGCACAATGGCCAGAGCGAACAGCAACGATTTGGCGATACCGATCCAACCGGTACGGATTCCCTCGGGAAGGCGCAGGCCAAGTAAAGAAAGGAAAATAGCGCCATGAAGGTAAGGAAGAAGATAACAGGTCAGCGTGCTGGTGCCCGCCGGTTTGATGAGTTGGAACCATTGTTTTTTACCCCGGCGATCGACGATGTAGATCAATACGCAGAATGCCAGCAAACTGATGCCGTTGCAGATCAACGTCCAGGATGGGGTGGCCCGGATCTTAGAGATGCCCCACAGGGGACGACTCATAAAGCCACCCAGAAAAAAGGCAGCCGCGATGGCCAGAAATACACCGGTGTATCGCATTGGCTTGTCTTGCCATTTCCGATATAAGACCGAAATAATCACCCCAGCCATGGTAATCGAGGAATTAGAGCCATCTCCTAACCCCAGTCGTGCCAATAGTTGATCGAAAGACCATAAACCTGCGGGGGCGTGCAGGCGGGCCGAGGCGTTGATCACCAGGAAGCACGCAAATGCCGCGATGAGGAAAACAAGTTTTTCCCCTCCAAAAAGGAGCAAGGTGGCACAGGCGAAATACGCCCAGCCTATCAACCCCAGAATTCCCCACCAGTGAGGTTGCATCCAAACGAGCTGACCATTTGTCTCTCCCTGATATACTATGGCGGCAAACACCAGCATGAGCACTCCCAGGATCTGCAACCACTTTTTGGATTGTTGAAGGCGTGGGGAATAATCCAGCCAGATCAAAAAGAAGGCGACCGTGATCACAATCTCCCAGATGGAGCGGGGCAGCATAGCCTGATGGCTGTAATTCTCCAGATTCATTTGGAAGAATCCCATAATGATAAGCGCCAGTGACCGCAGCAGGATATGAAGGAAAAGCTTACCCCGTGACTCGCCGCGGGTCATCCGGTTTTCCAGGGCAAAGGGCAGAGACAGCCCCACCAAAAAAAGGAATGCGGGAAATATCGTATCGGCAAAACCCATGGCATCAGCGGTAGCCGAGGCATGTTCCAGCCAGGGAGGTACTCCGTGGACGGTCCATAGGTCGTTGACAAACACCATAAGCAACATGGTGAGGGCGCGGAACACGTCGATCGAAGCGATACGCTTTTTTTTCATGGCAGGGCATGATTTAGGAGTGGACCATTACTTGTGCTGCATTGCCGCAAAGACCTCTTTGAAGCAGTCGGCTGTTTTAGCTTCTTCGCCCTGGCCTCCATAATAGGCTCGCAGGAAGTTTCCCGGATCCGACCATACCGTTTGTAAAATTCCCTGGTAGCGATCCTTCATCACGCGGGTGGCACGTTGCCGGAACTTATACATATCCTCGACTTGCTCGACACCGGCCGTAGCATTGCGGTATGGGCAGCTCACCACGTGCAATCCTTTCATGGCAAAATACACGGCGGATTGGTCGGCCCGCTCATAATGCCAGTCGCAGATTACCACATCTTTAGGGATCATGTCGATCGCCCGGTAGGTGTTGTTCATGCTGGCTTCCCATTCTCCCATACCCGTGGTTTTGCCGTCCAGCAGGCGGTCTCCCCAAATCCACAACTGCCTGCCTTTTTCTGCTAGGTGGTTGTCCAGGCGCGCTACTTCATCGGCAAAGAGTCGAGCAGGATCATGTCCTCCGCAACGAGGACATTTCTTTTCTCCGATGTAAAAGACTTCATCCATCCCGGCATGGAAGATATTGGATTCAAACACATCGCATAGTTCGTCGATCAAGGAAAACAGCACTTCGTGCAAACCAGGAGCCAAGGGGCAGTAGCTTTTGCAGTAAAGGTTGTCTGCATTCGGCCACTTGTAGTCGGCAGGCATTTTTACCCAGGGCGTCTCATCAAACTGAGGATATACGCTCAGGAGTTTTCCCAACTGGCCGGCCCAGGACTGATGGCCCAATAAATCAATTTCAGGAATGAGCCGGATGCCGGATGCCTGGCAGGCACGAACCATCTTTTTGACATCGCTTTCCGACAGCGCATTTTTATCGGCCAGTTCGGGATGGGATTTGAATTGGTAATTGAATTCAATGCGGAGGACCAGGGTGTTAACATGGCGGGGAGCCAGCTCCTGGCGGATAAATGTGATAAAGGAATCTACCTGTGCCGGACGCGGAGCTCCGATACAAAATCCCCGAACGGGCAGGGTATCATCCGGAGCAGGTAAGCCACGGTCTGCCCATGCATGGCCTGCCCACAGGGTAGCCAGGAGGCAGGTTGTCAAGAATGCTTTCATGATGTTGCCTTTTGATGGTGTGAAGACGTCCTTTGGGTATGACAAAATACTAACTTTGTTTCATTATTAGCCTAGCGAATGTGATCGTAACACAGGGCTGCTGCTCCTAATACACCGGAATTTTTCAGGGTAGAAATATCAATCCGGAAGTGTTCCAAAGACTTAGGATATCCAAAAGTGCGGATACGGGCCCAAAGTGTTTCCTGGTAATACCGATAGGCCTGGCTGATGGATCCGCCCAAGATGATTGTCTGAGGATCATAGGTATAGAGGATCATTTTAATGGCGTTGCCGAGGTGTTCTCCCATTTCCAGCAGGATAGCCTGCGCCTTGGCGTCCCCCGTTTCCGCCCGTCGAAATACCTCCTCTCCCGTCGTTTGGTAGCAGTTTTGGAAAAATTGGCCACTGGCATAATATTCGTAGCACTGATCCAGATAATCCACCATGCCAAACTCCCCGGCCCCGCAATTAGGTCCGGCATAAAGCCTTCCCCCGATAATGACGCCGGCGCCAATTCCCGTACCTACTGCAAGTGCAATGAACGAATCCAGTGATTTGCCTTTTCCAAAGTATTTTTCGCCAAGCGCGAAGCAGTTAGCGTCGTTGTTGACGATCACCGGCAAATGATAGCGGTCCTCCATATGTTTTTTCAGCGGTACTTCTTTCCAGGAGGGGATGTTCTGGACGTCGTAGACAACTCCTTTCTCAATGTCCACGACACTGGGCACCCCAATTCCGATGGCTTGGATCGTCTTGCCGATAAGCTTATCGGTCAGGCGGAATATCTGTTCAAGAATCTGTTCCGTGGAGCCCGAGGCCATAATGCGGTCGGCCTGCAGGGAAGAAAGGCTTTGTTCGTTCACCACGGCACCCCGGATCTGAGTGCCCCCAAGGTCAATGCCGAGTACATCCATAAGTGTTTGATCTATGAGGTAAATCTTAGGTTAATTGCTGCTCTTTTTCTTTCTGCGAGCGACGTATGGTTTTATTGGTGATGATGGGCCGGGCCCAGAACCCGATCGCCAGAATATATCCTAAGGTGAGGTAAATAAAATACATACCCGTTCTCAGCCCAAAGTGATCTCCGATCCATCCGATAATCAAAGGCACGACCGCTCCGCCAATGACTCCGGTAAGTAAGATCCCTGCAAAAGCACCGTGATGCTCATGCAGCGAATTCAACGCCAGGGAAAAGATGATCGGATACATGACCGAGGCAAAGAATCCGACCAGGGCAAAAGAAATGAAAGACAGTTTGGCGTCAGAGAATAAACCCAGGCTCAAGCATACGATCGCCAGAGCGGTGAATGACACAAGCACGATACGGCTGTCCATGATCTTAAGCAGCAGCAGACCGAGCACGCCGCCTGCGGTCATCAACCCCCAAAAATACGCCACCGCCTTGGCGCCGGTTGTTTGCGGATCATAATGATGGTACTGATAAAGGAACTGAGAAATCCAGTTGGCTACCCCCTGTTCGGTACCTACATAGCAGAATAGACCTACGAAAAACAGAATCACCACGGGTTTGCGAAGCAACTCGATGTGCACTTTCAATGCCCCTGCTTTTTCGTCCTTATTCAGCACGACCCGGGGAAATCGGGACACCGCAATGATGATAATCATCACCAGACTGACAATGGCGAACACCCAGTACAGCGAAATCCAGGGAAGCCCCTCCGGTACCACAGAGGAGAAGAATTGGATAATGGCATCCTTTCCTCCTTCCGGTCCATTCATGCGTAATACCAGATAGGAATATACCAGCGGACTGACAAAAGACGCAAGTCCGAAGATTAGCTGGGCGAGCACCGAGTTAAAGGCATAGTGCTCCTCTCCTCCCGAGGTACGGAGCAACGGGTTGATGACTACCTGCAACATCGCCATGCCACATCCAATGAGAAACAGCGAAATTACTGCCGTGAGGTAATTTGGAAATAAGGCCAGCAGAAGCGCCCCGATAAAGGCGATGATAAAGGCCACGATCATCATGCTTTTTCCGCTGTATTTTTCAATCAGGATACCGGAGGGTATGGACATGACCCCATAGGCGATAAAAAAGGCGAACGGCAGCAGGCCGACCATGACCAGGCTCAGGCGGAATCCTTTAATGATATCGGGAACAAGAGGTCCAATGATATTGGTGAGAAAAGAAATGACGAAAAAAGTCAGCATGATCAGCGTGACGATATAGTAATTTCTTTGCCTACCGGGAGAGCTATTTTCCATGTATATATGATGTTTCAATGAGTAATGTCACGAACCAAAGCTCGCTACCGGACATTCCAGCCGGAGACTTGTACGACAGGTGGTTGGCCTTTCAGATCCCCGGTATGGCAATACCCCGATACCGTCCGCTCTTCTCCTGGAAGCAGCGACAGGTAATTGTCCTCCCAGAAGACAGGCGTCACGGATTGCCCCAGCGTCTTATTTTTCAGATCCAGGTGTACCATGAAAGCCAGCTGCTTCGACGGGTTTTTCAATTCTACCTGGACAAAGGTGGTATCGTCCCGCTGCGATACTGAGGTCTGTGTTTGCAGGTGTACGGCGGGCAGTTGCTGCAGAAGCGTGAGGTCGGCATAAGCAGACTGGGGCGTAATGTACCAGGTGGATTTCCCTTCATTAAGGGCATCCGGCTTAGTGGACAGTGCATAAAAGTTGGTGCTGATCGCATGATGCAGGGAATCATACAACCGGATATCTAAAAAATAAGTGGGGCTCAGCGTGAGGTTTTCAGGTATTTTCACCAGGGATAGGGTGGATTGCGCCGCTAGGTTATCCAGGGTGATTTGCTTTCCGAATACCTTGTGCATGGAAGCATCATATATGCCAATGTCACTGGAAAGTCCCTGCCGGGCGGAGAGGGTATTGTTAAAAGCCTCTACACTATGAGTCCCGTAATTGTACGCAATATGAATCGGTTCACAGGCTTTCCGGGCTCCGTAGAATGCGCCGGTAGGCATCAGGTAGTAATCATAGAGTTGCCACCAGAGCTTTGGCCAGGAAGCGTTGTACATCCATTGGATGATACCGGTGGCTTTAAAACGGTTGGCCTCGAAGGATTCAAACATGGCCCGCATGCCCTCATAATTGAGCAACTGCGCTTTGCGAAGATAGTCTTCTAAGTTGGCAGGCTTACCGAGCCGTTGGTCCATGGCTCGATTGTAGGCGGTGAAATTGTGAAATTCCCCCCTGGCGGCGTGATATAACCAGGCATCGGAAATCGGCCATAAAGAATCCGCCGGGATCATCTTCTTTAGGCTCTCCAGTACCGGGATTTCCGGGCCGGGGCCGGTTTCGGTATTAAAGCCGAAAGCACCCCCGTTAAGGGTGTCTGTGTACCAGTATACAGGAGGCACATAATCGTAGGGCCCCCGCATTTTCATACCGGTAGGTCCGGTAACGGTACTGACGTGCTCCTGGGCAGATTGTACGTAAGGCCTGGTAGGGTCGGTTTGTTTTAACACCTCGAGGTACCTCTTTTCCAATTCCGGCCGGGGGATTTTGTCACTGCCATACATCCAGAGCATGATGCTCGGATGATTCCGCAGCCAGGTGAGCTGATCTCTCCAGCTTTTAGCCGCCATATCAATCTGGGCTGGAGTACTAATGGCGCCGTACTGGTCATCTTTGGTGCCGAAATAGTTAGCCCACTCCCATTGACAGCTGAAACCGACCATCATCAGAATGCCTTTTTCGTCGCACAGGTCATAGAGGTGTTGGTTCTTACCCCAGAAACCTTCCATACGGATGGTGTTCAAATTCATCTGTACGGCATAATCAATTCCCGCCTCCTCATAGGCCGGCGAGGCATTAAGCAACATCGGGTCGGTCCAGCCTCCTCCTTTAATCAGAATCTTCTTTCCGTTGAGTTTATATCCCCGGAAGCCGTCCGCAGTCATGTATCCCGATACGCTGCGAATGCCAAATTTCATCGCATACTCGTCGGAGATTTCATCATGCACTGTAAAGTTCATTTTAAGCGGATACAGATTGGGTTTTCCCAGCTGATAGGTCCACCACAGCCGCGGATGGTCTATGGATAGCGCGGTATATTCTGCCGGGGAGAAACTCATCTCGCGTATCTCCCCCGCTTCGAGACTAAGGGTCTTGGAAAGCTGGATGTCGTTGCCGATCATGGCTTGAAATGTGCCTTCAACGGCCTGGTCGGAATGGTTTTCCAGGGTGACGTGCAAGGTGACGTCAGCGTGGTCCAACGTGGTGGTGTCCACAGCTGTTTCCACGAAAGGATCTTTTATAGATACCGGCCCGGTGGCCAGTAGATGGATATTCCGCCATATGCCCATATTGTGGTCGGCCGGCTCGGGATTCCAGTCCACGAAACCGATGTTCAGTTCACCCGGTGCGGCACGGGTCACTTTAAGGGCTAGCACATTCTCTCCCTGTCGCACATATCGCGTCACATCAAGAGTATGCTGGCGGAAACTGCCCGCCAGCGTATCTGCAGCGGCGATCTTTTGTCCATTCAGCCATACATCTGCACGGTAACTGATGCCATTAAAGCGCAAGCGATAGACTTGACCTGCCTCCAGATTGGCAATGGCGAAACTCGAACGAAACCACCAAGGCACATCAAACAAGCTGTCGGGAATATTTTCCAGGTTGCGGTGAAAAAATACGTCGTTAAAGACGCTGTCCGCTACCAGGGATCCCAGGACCGTGCCCGGAACTTCCGCTTTGTACCACTTGCTAGGTACGAAATTAGTGTCAGACAGGGCTTTTCCTCCTTCGGTGACCAGGCGGGAGGACTGCATTTCCCAGTAGTCATTGAGCGTGCGGTCTTTTACGGTCCACCGGCTGGAATTAAGACAGCCTGATAGCAGGATCAGGGAACAAGGCAGCCATAGAAGATATGGCCGGTAAAATGAATGTCGCATCGAAATTATTGACAGATTAAAGATAGTTAAGATCATTGAGAACTCGACATGCTCTTTTGCCATCCGAAAGCCTGCATAAATTTTTCAAAGAGGGTATTGTTTTGGTACATGCCCATGAAGGCTTCTGCACCTGGGCCGAAAGCAAAAACAGGAACCATGACCGAAGTATGGTCGTCGGTCGAAAACTTTCCTTTTACCTCTCCGCTGTGCAGGTCGCCGCCGGTGAGGGTAAGGCCTCCCGTTTCATGGTCAGCGGTCACCACCACCAGGGTGTGGCCGTCTTTTTGCGCAAAGTCAAGTACCTGGCCGATGGTGTGGTCAAAATCAATCAGCTCATCGGTCAGCCAGGGCAGGTCGTTGTGATGGCCTGCATCATCGATCTTTGAACCTTCCACCATCAGAAAAAAGCCGTGGGGATTTTTCGACAGTATTTCAATAGCCTTCAGGGCACTCTGAGCCAGCTGGTCACCTCTTTCCGCCGCCTTTTTTTCCGGAAGTAAACCGGCAACTTTCCCTTGATGGATTCGATTCAGATCGGCCAGATTATACGCCACCTGATATCCCTTTTGCTTAAGCGGGCTGATCAGATCGATGCCTTGATCGGGATCATAAAAATGACTTTTTCCCGCACCTATGAATACCGTGACTCCCGAGTGCGCATAGGCCTGGGCAATCTGCGCTTGCATCTTCCTGGAGGGGACATGAGCCACAAAAGCAGATGGAGTCGCATCGGTAATATCGGTGGTAGCCACCAGCCCGGTAGACAGGCCTTTCTTTTGAGCAATCTCCAGGATCGTGGGCCGGGGCTGGTCCTGGGCATCCACGCCGATAGCGCCGTTATGGGTCTTTACCCCGATGGAGAAAGCCGTGGCGCCCGCTGCTGATTCGGTGATATAATCGGAGGCCGAATAAGTGATCGAAAATCCGATGTCGCGAAAGCGTTCCAGGTTCAGGGACCCTTTGTGTGCGGTGTAACCTGCATAAATCTGCGCTACGCCCATTCCATCGCCGATCATAAAGATGATATTTTTCACCTGCGCATGGACCAGGGCGGCCGGAAAAAATACAGCTACCACCAATACGATGAGGCATGGTTTTGGTCGCTTAGCCGATCTGCAGTCCTTCTTGTAGCTCATAGATAAAAGGTTTATTGTCTTTTGCTGGATAGGTAGTTCCTGGAAAAGTGCCGGCAAAACATCTCTGGGAAAAAGAGACAGGAGCGCGGGCAATCTCATCATTCGGTAGCCTGTTTTCTTGACCGGTCAGGGGCCATGCAATATGATCACATCCTGTCCCATCATTCGCGTGCCGGTATGGTCCTTCAAGCCGTGATCGGTGTAGCGGGCGGTTAATACCAGCCCAAATCCCTGATTCAGGGAATCAGGCCGGATGCGGAAAGAACCTGAAAGCCCCGACATATAGTTGAGGTCCGGACTCCCGGCCGTCTGAAGGATCCAGCGCACCATAGCCAGGCTCTGTTCATCGGACACTTCAGGGTGACTGGGCATGCGGGCCGGTCCCCAGATGCCGGTGCACCCTTCCCGGATATGCTTGGCCAGCGTCGGAATCTGCGCAGGAGTGCCCCGGTACCGTTTGGCGATGGCAGAAAATGCCGGCGCCATAGACTGGGTATTGAACTGATGGCAAGTGAAACAATTGGAGGCCTCAATGGCTTGCAATCCGGCTGCGGGTTTAAGATGCCTGGCCGCCTGTGTATCGGATAACGGGGTATAGCGGATTTCCAACACCACTTCCTTCGCAGAGATTTCCTGGAATTGCGAAGAGCCATCCTCCTGGTCAGATACGCTGATTTTGTACCGCAGCATGCTGTTGGGAGTGGCTGAAGTACCGGATACCGGCGAAATAATCTTTACCACAGGCGGATGATTTTGCGGTTGCGGTGCTTGCCGGGGAGTGGATACCGTGGCAAAGGCCAAAAGCAGTGCAGCACACCCCAATCCAAAAATCCAGGTCATCTGTTTAATCATCATATGCTATTTTGCCGAAACCCACTTTACGCCCGGTCGATTTCCTGGGCTACCCGTTGTGCAGACCGGATGCAGGATTCCATACCACGTGAGAGATTATCCGCATAGGTACCGGCGAAATAGATCCTGCCTTCCGGCCGCAGGATCTCTGGCCAGAACCGGTGCATCTCTCCTATCGGGAAAGCCCGCATTTCACAACTGGGCGCAAAGCTGTCCTGGGTCCAGTCTTTGGTCAAGGCCTGGACAATGGTGTCTTTCTTGCCCGGGTAGACTTGCCGGAACGCTGCCAATACCCGCAGCGGCGACAGGCCGCCTGGCCCGAATGCTTTTAAAATGATCCGGTCGGTCTCCACTTCGTTGGGCTCCTGCCAGATGGATGAAATGTCGGGATGTTCAAATTGCATGTTGATGCTCTTGAAGCCGTCTTCCAACCAGAATTTGGAAGCCGCTTCAAACACATAAAACGGATGGGACGTATATCCGAGGTGATCCACCACATATTGCTTTTCTGCAGACAGGGCCGGATCCACGGCAATGTTGCGGAAGACCGGAAGAGAAATGCAGTTGACCAGATAATCTGCCTGTATCGTTTGGTCTTCCGGATACCCGTAGGCCTGGAAAGTCACTTCCACCCCATCGGCATGCTGACTGATCGCCTGTATGGGATGATTTAACCGCACCCTTTCGCCGAGCTTCCTGGCAAAGGCATTGGGCAATTGTTGGTTGCCTCCCTGCAAGCGATAGGTATCTCCTTCTGAAAGAGGAATGCCCCGCGATTTCATGACCGCGAATCGCCATAGACTGTATAAAGCAGAACTGCCCCGGCCGCCGAGAAATCTCAAAGCCGCTTCGGAAGCACCTTCCCGTTTGTAAAAATCCGCCATAGATATTTTGTCCAGATCGTCATAACCTACGCCAAAGGGCTGCATAGGATCGGTGAACTTATCCAGGTAAGGAGCGGTAAATATGGCGCTCAGGCCATACCAGGGATTTTTGGATAAAAAGGACACTTCGCGGGCATTGAAGCCAAACTGTTTCAACACAGCGGGATCAGCCAGCATCTGTTCATCATAGAATTTTCCATCGATCATCTTGAGGATATGACCGCCCGGGGCTGCTTCGGAGCCCTCCGCATTCGGATAGGCCAAGACCGGAAGGTCAAACGTTTCTGTATAGGCGAAGAAACGTTCATAACCTGGCTTGGTAATGTGGTCGGCGCCAAAGTCGGCATATAGTCCGTCTGAAAGGCCATCCCTACCGGTAAATACATGGCCGCCATGCCGCCCATTGGCTTCCAACACCACCACATCATGTCCCTTTTGCATCAGTTCGTAAGCACAACAAAGACCGGTGATGCCCGCTCCTGCGACGATTATTTTTTTGGCTGCTTTTGTCGATGGTTTTCCGGCTTGCTGCTTCCTTGTATCGGTATTCCGCAGAATGGAGGGTACCAGGGGAGCACCTATGCCGGCAAGGGTGGCATTCTTGATAAAATCTCTCCGTTTTAGGCTGTTCATGGTATGCAATAATACAGCATCTGTGGCGTACTACCAAGCGATCTCACCTGGACCGCGGCCCCGCTCTTAAGAGGTACTCGGTGGACCTGGGCGGCCCGGAAACGGGCCGCGCAAATCCTTTGGGACTGGTCCACTCGGTGGAAGAAAGGGCGATGGGAGGTGGGTTTTCACTGCCTGCCTCGGCAATAGTATTTTTCGATCCGGGCTTGATAGCTTCGACTTTAATGATATCCGGGATTCTGACTCAGCAATGGCGCTCCGTTGACCACGCTGAGGTCGATCTGGCGTTGCGGAATCGGATAGTATTCATTTTTGCCTTTGGTAAAATGGGCTCCTCTCAGATCGGAGGTGATCTTGCTTTCGTAAGCATAGAAGGCATTGATCACCTGATCGGCGATGCCCCAGCGTACCAGGTCGAAAAAGCGGTGTCCTTCCATGGCCAATTCTAGTTTTCGCTCAAACCGGATGGCTTTTCGTGCTTCATCCTTGCTTGCCCATGGTGTCGTATAGAGTCCCACTTTATAATTGGGATCCGTATACTCGTCCCAGTTACTTAGCTGGTCCGGCTTGCCTTTGATTAATACGAAAGTGGAATGGCGATCCGTGCGGACGACCCAGTCTCCAGGCTTTACCTTGTCGCTGCTTAAGGCGAGCATCGCTGCTTGGCTATTGACCGTAGCCGCGGCATACGGGGCATTGTATGAATTATTGACCATTCCAACGGTATTGGCAGCCCGGGCACGCACCCGGTTGACGTAACTTCTGGCCTTATCCAGGGAGCCTACTTCCACTTCGCATTCTGCGGCCATTAACAATACATCGGAAAACCGCATGGCCACGTAATTGATCGCAGTACCCGGCGCCCAGGAATTGCCGTCATAATATTTGTCCTGCGTAGCTTGCCAATACACATTTTTTTTCGGCGCATAAGGTCCCGAATAACTTTGGTCCCGGATCCATTCCTGGCCCGGAAAGGGGCCCCAGTCCAGGTAGGGTACTCCCCTGCGGCCCACGGTCCAGTCCAATCGGGGGTCCAATGTGCCCTGATCGGGGCTGAAGGATTGGTTGGACAGAATGCCCATGTCGTTTTTGACGGGATGTTGGTTATAACTGTCCAGATAGGGAAGTCCCGTTTGGGGATTGGTGCGATAAGAGTTGACCAGGTCCTGAGTCGGTTGGAAGAAGCCGCAACAACCGAAAGGACTGTTGTAAGGAAAGTTTAGCATGTCACCCTGGTTGGCATCAGCGGTCGTACCAGAACCGGTGTTGGCGGCCATTTGTATGGCGAAGACTGATTCGGCATTATTTTCAGTGGCGGCATTGAAGTTGTCTTCAAATTCAGGCACCAGATTATAGGCCAGGCCATTGGAGGTCACCCCTTGGGTGATGATTTGATCATACAGCGGCTTAGCCTGGTCGTATTTGTGTTCAAACATATAGACCTTGGCCAGGAAAGCTGCCGCAGCCCACTTGTTGACTCTCCCTACCTGAGATTGGGTCTCCGGGAGGTGGTCCATCGCGTATTGAAAATCCGCTTCGATATAGGGCCAGATGTCCTGATCGTTCGGTTGATTAAAGTTGGTGGTAGAATCATTAATCCAGGGAACGTGGTCGAACATCTTTTTGAGATCGAAATAGTAATAGCCTCTCAGAAAGCGTGCTTCTGCGGCAATTTCGCTTCGGTCCGCATCAGCGATCTCGGTGGCTTTGCCCAGAACCGCCAAGACGGAATTGGTCCGGGTAATTCCTTCGTATACGGATTTCCACTTGGTATTGAAAAATCCGTTGCTGGGATCGGAGTTTCCCACCGCGATTGCGGCAATGGGCGGCTGATCACTTGCATCGCTGCCTTTGTGGGCATCTCCTGCGGCCACGCTGCCGTAGATCCAATTGTCCGGAGAGGCTTCCCATTGTCCGCCGCCGGCAAGATTCGCCTCTTCGGCCTGCCCGTCCAATGCCCCATATGCGCCAATCAGCAGGGCATCGATCCCCTTTTTAGTCGTTACCCTTCCCTCGTCAAGCGCTCCCAGTGACGGACGTTGCAGGAACGATTTGCCGCATGAAGCCATGCACAGGGCGAAGGGGATGATCACTAAAGCATATATCGTCGTTTTCATGTCTTTCATTTTGGAGGAGTTAAGCAGTTAAAAAGAAAGATTGATTCCGATCAGATACTCTTTCTGACTGGGATAAGTGCCCTCGTCAATGCCATAATCAGTGACCCCGCTGCCGCCGATTTCCGGATCCAGGCCGCTGTATCTGGTAATCGTAAACAGGTTGGCAGCTTGCAGATAGATCCGCAACCGGTCGACATGGAGCTTTTGTAGCAATCCTGGATTAAACGCGTAGCCCAATTGCATATTTTTGGCCCGCAGGTAAGAACCGTTTTCTACATAGTAGGAAGTCGGCACTGCATTGGTGCTGAAAGAGCCGGCGTTTTCTTGTATAGGCGCTTTAGCATGATGGTTATCCGGTGTCCATGCATTGTATAAGGCGGTTTCGCTTTTCGGGCCGCCGAAGGAAGGATAAAAGTCGGTCCACCATCTGACATTGTTCCAGATCTGGTTCCCCTGTACACCATACAAAAAGATGCTGAAGTCAAATTGCTTGAACGTTAATCCCAAGTTCAGTCCATAGCTGAACTTAGGGTTAGGATTTCCCAGGAAGGTACGGTCGTCGGCAGTCACCATGCCATCGCCGTTAGTATCCTGATACCGGAAGCGTCCTACCGCCATATCTGTCTGGTAGACTGCGTTCGGATCACCAGAGGCTTTCTGGGCTTCCGCGTTGGCTTTATTGATCTCGTCGCTCGAATTCCAGAATCCGGTGATCTTATACCCAAAATAAGAAGATACGGGATGATTCACCGCGTTGCGAATAATATTTTGCCCGTCGAAGTCCCGGCCGTCCAGGTCAAAGTAATCAGTCCCGCTGGCTACTTTTATGATCGTGTTTTCATAGGTGGTAAAACTCAGGGTGGCGTTGAAATGAAGATCGCTGGTGATGTCTGCATTGGCGCTGACAGACACATCCACACCCTGGTCTTTCATCTGTGCTTCATTCACGTAGGGTACTTCGGCTGTACCGGCAGTGCCGATCAATTCAGGATTGTATAACAGGTCCTTGATGTTTTTGCGGTAATAGTCTGCTGAAAAAGACAGCAAGCCGTTAAACAGGGTGGCGTCTATTCCGGCGTTGAAGTTGATGTCTTTCTCCCATTTGGCATCCGGATTGCCATAACGTCCCTGCTGGAATCCCATGACCGTACTGTTGTTGCTGCCGTTGATGTCGTAGTAAGAGGCGCTCTTATCACTGACATAAGTGGTATAGGCATTTCCGGGGGTGACGTTTATTTGGTTGCCCATTACGCCGTATCCCCCCCGGATCTTGAGGTCGGTGATCCAATCAATTTGCTGCATGAAGTTTTCATCCGACATACGCCAGCCCACACTTACGGCAGGGAACCATCCGTATTGATAATTTAAAAAGCGGGATGAACCGTCCCGGCGAATGGTGGCGGTGAGCAGGTATTTGTCTTTATAACTGTAGTCCAGTCTCCCGATCAGCGAAAACAGGCCGTCGCTGGACTTACTGCTCTCGTTTGTTTGTATGCCTGAACCGGTAGACAAATTGGTATAATTCGGATCAAAAGAGAAATAATCCTGGGTTGTGCCATCCTGCGAACGGCTGCTGTTGTTGTATGCTTCAGTTCCCACAAGCACTTTAACCTGATGCATCTGGTTAAATGTTTTTTGGAAGGTCAGCGTGTTGGTCCAGGTCCAGTTATAACCGTAGTCCGAGGAGGCAGAGAAGGAGTTCGTCGTGGTGTTTTCTCCGAGTTCGTAGGTGGGATAACTAAAAGAATGGGCATGGCCTGCATAGGATTCGCCGCCGAAGCTGGTGTGCACGGTAAAATATTTCAGAAAGTTGATGTCCGCATATACGTTACCGAATAGGTGATTGTCGTATGACCGGTTATTGTGGGTTCTTTGCTGAATGGCTACGGGGTTATGACCGTCACCGAGGTTTTTTCCGTGACTGGCTGCGTAATTTCCCATGATGTCGTATATCGGGACGATGGGTTGCATCCGGAAGGTATAGGCAATGGCACTATAGGCGTCAAAACTGCCAATCTGGGGATTGCTCGTGATGGAATATGCCATATTCTCACCGATATGGATATTTTTAGTCAGGTTGAATTGGGTGTTGGACCGTATCGTATAGCGTTTCAGATAGGTTTCCATCAATGTTCCCTGTTGATTGAAGTAATTCATGGAGAACAGGTAATTGCCTTTTTCCCCACCTCCGCTTACGGAAAGATTGTGGCTGGTAATGGGCGCCGGTTGAAAAATCGCGTGGAACCAGTCTGTGCCGCGTTTATTGGCCGGGGTGATGTAGTAGAAGCTGCTCAATTCGTGGGGATCGGTATATTCCGGGTTAATATGATACTTGGCCGGATCCACGGCCGGATCACCTTCTTTGGCTCCTGCAGGGTCAATATAATCAGGCAAGACCGGCTCAGGGCCGGGGCCGTATTGGGCATCAGGCTGAGAAGCAGTGACCGGCGTGCCGGAATTAGCCAGCGCGCGGAACCGGAGCTTTGCCTGGTCGATCGGACTGAGGATATGAAAGACATTTCCGCGTTGCGGCCGTTGGGTGCCATAATATGCGTTGTATTTTACGGTAAACTTCCCCTCTCCTTTTTTGGTGGTAATGATGATTACCCCGTTGGCCGCGCGTGCGCCATATATGGAAGCGGATGCGGCGTCCTTTAAGACCTGTATGGAAGCTACGTCATTGGGATTGAGATCGGCAATGTCTTCGGTAGGGACGCCGTTGACTACATACAGGGGTTTGTTGTTGCCGAATGTATTCACCCCACGGATGCGAATCTGCGGATTTTCTCCCGGCTGGCCCGAGCTAATCACCGTTACACCCGATGCCTGGCCTTGCAGCTGGCGGGCTACCGTGCCCACAGGCTGTTTGGTCATTTCGCCGACATCGACCACGCTGACTGCGCCGGTGACGTCCTTTTTCTTTTCGGTGCTGTAACCGGTTACGACAAGTTCGTTCAGGCTATTGGTCGATCGTTTCAGTATAATGGTCAACGGTGCCGCGCTGAGGGATACCGTCTGGGTTTGGTAACCGACGTAAGAAACTGTGAGCGGTCCGCTCACCGTGTCAGGCACATTGAGCACAAAGTGGCCTTCTGCATCGGTCACTGTGCCGATAGTGGTGCCGGCCAGCGCTATGGTGACGCCCGGTAAGGGAGTGCCTTGCGGGTCAACGACTTTGCCCTGAATCGTCCGGTCGACGGTTTGCGTTTGTACCACAGAGAAATCTTCACGGGATTGGACCTCCGTGCGAGGTGAAATGAAATAAAAGTGATCCCGGACATTTTCAGCCTTCAGATCGAAGGAAGATAGCACTTTGGTGAACGCCTCTTCTGCAGAATGGCAGGAAGCGATATCAAAAGAAACCTTCTTGCCGTGGATCCATCTGCTTTGATAGGCTACCGACACGTGGAACTGGTCTTCGATCTGCTGCAGAGCCACCTTTAGTGGGGTCTTTCTGATACGGTCCTGAAGCAAAGATCCGGGATGAGGGCCATAAAAACTGGGATGAACCGCGGTGCGCTGCTTGGCTTCCAGGGGCCTGGCGGATAAGCCCACAGCCAGCAAAATGCACAGCATTTGTATACATCTGCTCATGAGCGTTGTTTTTATGATGAGTGATTGGTAATCATAGGGATTTTTGATCGCTTATGGCTGGGAGGTCGATGGCGCGGGGGAAAGCTTAACAGACTCCTGGTCACGGGCCACCTGATAGCGGACAAAAGATCCTTTGTCGTCTTTGATGGCTTCAATCACGGCCGCCGGCTGGTTGCCCTGTGTCACCTGTACTTTTTGCCAATCGTCGGGTACGTAGGTCTTCAGCGTGAGCGGCA